>Ga0073932_1001856_pt1 | contig 36495 bp, 28 predicted proteins | sample DewCreD2012metaG_FD_76967 | JGI IMG/M metagenome (GOLD analysis project Ga0073932, IMG submission 76967) | Hot spring sediment bacterial and archeal communities from British Columbia, Canada, to study Microbial Dark Matter (Phase II) - Dewar... ...
AGGCGGACTTTTACGGGGCGATGGACGGCGCCAGCAAGTTTGTCCGAGGGGACGCCATCGCCGCCATTCTCATCACGCTGATCAACATCCTGGGTGGCTTCGCCATCGGGATTGCCCAAAAGGGCATGACAATGGCCGAGGCGCTGCAACGCTTTACCATCCTGTCGATCGGCGACGGCTTGGTCTCGCAAATCCCGGCGCTGATCACCTCCACCGCGGCCGGCATTTTGATTACGCGGGCGACGGCCAGGAACAGTCTGGGGCACGAGCTGGGCCGGCAACTGCTGTTCTACCCGCGGGCATTGACCATCTTGGCCGTGCTGCTGGCGGTCATGGCGGTTGTGCCAGGGCTGCCCCCCATGCCCTTCATCACCCTGGCCCTGTTCACGGGGCTGTTGGCCTACTCGATGCACCGGTTCGGCCCTCTGGAGGCCGCTCCGGCGCCGGCCGCCGTTGGCGCGGTTCAGAGCCGAGGCGAGCGGGCCAGCGCGGCGACGTCGGCGACCGGCGGGGCAGCCACGGCGGCGGAAGCCCGCGCCGGCGACCGGCTGGAAACCCTGTTGCCGTTGGACACGCTGCAGATCGAACTGGGTTATGGGTTGGTGGGTCTGGCCGACGCGCGCAAGGGCGGCGACCTGTTGGAGCGGGTCACGGGCGTGCGGCGCAATTTCGCCCAGGAGATGGGCGTGCTGATTCCGCCCATTCGGTTGCGCGACAACCTCCAGTTGAACGCCAACGAGTACCGCTTCCTGCTCAAAGGCCATCCGGTGGCCGGCGGCCAACTCATGCCCGGTCATTGGCTGGCCATGAACGCCACCGGTAGCAAGACATCCCTCAAGGGCGTTCCAACCGTCGAGCCGGTCTTCCAACTCCCGGCCACTTGGATCACCGACGTCGAGCGCAAGTCCGCCGAAATCGCCGGTTACACGGTGGTGGATGCCGCCTCGGTGCTGGTCACGCACCTGTCGGAGACCCTACGCCGGCACTGCCACGAAATCCTCACTCGCCAAGACGTGCAGGTGTTGTTGGACAACCTCAAACAGACCCATCCGGCCGTGGTCAACGAGCTGGTGCCGTCGCTGTTGACCATCGGCCAGGTCCAGCGCGTCCTGCAGAACCTGCTGGCCGAGGGCATCTCCATCCGCAACCTGGCCGGCATCCTGGAGAAAGTCGCCGATTACGCGGTGGTGACCAAGAACCCGGACGAGCTTTCTGAGTACGCCCGGCGCGCCCTCGGGCCGCAGTTGGTCAAACCGTATCAGACAGACAACGGCAGCGTGCGGGCCATCACCATGGACCCGCGGTTGGAGCAACAACTGGCCCAAGCGGTGCGGCAGTCGGCCACAGAGGTGGCCCTGGTGGTCGAGCCGAAGCTCGCCCGGCACGTGATGGAGACCCTGGCCAAGTACGTGCAGCAATTGCTGGCGGCCGGGCATCCGCCGGTGGTGCTTTGCGCCCCGCAATTGCGGCTGGCCTTCCGACGGTTCTTCGAGGGCATGTTTGCTGACCTGGCGGTAATTTCCTACTCGGAAATTCCCCCGCGGGTGCAGGTCCAGAGCGCCGCCGTGATTCCGCCACTGGAATGAGCGCGTCCGACCAAACTCACCAGCCGCATTGCTGTCCTGAGGTTGAGCCAAGCCGTGCCAGCCGATTCAGCGCGGGCCGGGGCTCGCCAGGCATTGGCGCCTGCCGGCCGAAGTCCCAGCCATGAGGATTGTCCCCTTTGTCGCCGAGAACACCGCCGCCGCCTTGGCGCAGATTCACGAGCAGCTCGGGCCGGATGCGGTCGTGCTGAGTTTGCGCCGGCTGCCGGCCCGCGGCGTCGAGTGGCTCTGGAACCGCCAGGGCCACGTCGAAGTCCTGGCTGCCGTGATGGACAGCCAGGAGCAAGCGGCGGCAGCGCCGGCTTTGCCCGGGACCGGACGGGACAGTTGGGACGACTCCGTGGCGACGGCAGAGGCAGGGCAGGGGGCATGGCGGAGCCGCTCCTGGCGCAGCCTCAACTGGCTGGAATCCTTGGGCCTGCTGCCGGAATACGCCGACCAGGTGGAGGCGAGGCTGCGAACCAGCCACGGCCCACAACCGCCGGCCTCGGCCCTGGCGGAGTGGGCCGCCGTGCGGGATACCCTGGCCGGCTTCTGGCGACCGCCCCCCGCCGCGCAGATCCAGCCGGGCCGACCGCACGTGTTTATTGGACCACCAGGCTCGGGCAAGACGACCGTGCTCTGCAAATGGCTGACCCTTGTGGTGCTCAATGAGGAGCGGACCGCGCGGGTCTGGCAGTTGGACAGCGTGCAGGCCAACACCGCGGGGCTGCTGCCCATCCATTGTGAGATGCTCGGGGTGCCGCTCGGCCGGGTCTGGGACCAGACCGCGCCGGCCACGGACGCCTGCTTTGTGGACCTCCCGGGCGTCGAGCCTGGAGATGCCGCCGGCCTCTCTGCCCTGCGCCAGCAACTGGCCGGCCTCCCCTCGCCGTGCGTGCACTTGGTCCTGAACGCCGCCTACGAGACGCCGGTTCTGTTTCATCAGTTCCATGCCTTCGCCTCGTTTCAGCCCGCGGACCTCATTTTCACGCACCTGGACGAAGAGCAGCGCCGCGTGAAACTGTGGAACTTTGTCTTGGGCACAAATTGCCCGCTGAGCTTCCTCAGCGGCGGGCAAAGAATTCCCGGGGACTTCTGGCGGGCCGAGTCGGCCCTGTTATTCCCCCATCAAAAACGGCCATGAAGAACGCTCAAACAGGCCGGCCAAGGGGGCGCGCGTCGCTGGCAACCGTTTTGCTTGACACCCCAACGAGTGCATGAAGGCGTTAGTCATCTTGGGTTCGATCGTGGGCTTTGTCATCGGGGGCGCGTTCGGCCTGGCGGCCTCCAGCCCCGGGGCGACCGCTTTCTGGCGGGCCTGCGCTGCCGCCCTCATTGCTGCGTGGCTGACCCGATGGTGGGGTCAGGTGTGGGTTGCCGGTCTGCACGACGCGCTGCAACGCCGCCAGCAGGCCGAGGCAGCCGCTAACGCCAAACCCGCTGCCAAGTCATGAGCCTGCCCGTGTGTGAACCGCCGGCCGCCCGCGTCGGGGAGTCCCACCCGACGGCCCAGGAGTTGTGGCAGCGCTACCACCAATGCGGCGACTCTTACGCCGAAAACGCCCTGGTGGAGCGTTACCTGCCGCTGGTGCGAGCGGTCCTGGGCCGCCTGGCCATGACCCTGCCGGAGCAGGTGGACCACGATGATTTGTACAGCGCCGGGCTGGTGGGGTTGCTGCAGGCGCTTCGCAATTACGACCCCTCGTGCGGGACCTCCTTCGAGACCTACGCGCGCGTGCGCATCCGCGGGGCCATGCTGGACGAGTTGCGGCGCATGGATTGGGTGCCGCGGACGGTCCACGAGAAGGCCCGCCGCATTCAGGACGTGATGTCCGAGCTCGAACAGCAATTGGGTCGCCTGCCCACCGACGCGGAGATGGCCCGAGCGCTGCACATGTCCCAGGGCGACTACCAGCGATTGCTGGATGAAGTCCGCCCGACGGCGTTTGTGTGTCTGGACTCGGTCTCCAGCGCCGAGGAGGAAGCGGGCAGCCTCTACGAGGTGATCGGGGACGGCACGGAAGACAGTCCGCTGGAGCAGACGTCCCGACGGGAACTGCAGCAGCTCATTCTGGAGCGGCTGCGGCAATTGCCCGACGTCCAGCGCAAGGTGCTGGCGCTTTACTACGGAGAGGACCTGCATCTGCGGGAAATCGCCGAAGTCTTCGGCGTCACCGAATCGCGTATTTGCCAGATCCACGCCCAGGCCATTTTGGCGTTGCGGGCGTATCTGCGGCGCTACGAGTCCGGGGCGCTGCCCCGGCGGAAGCAGACAGCAAGCCCATGATTATCCTGATTGGTTGCATCGTCGTGATCCTATCCGTGATCGGCGGCTTCATGATGGGCGGCGGTCACGTGGGCGCGCTGCTCCACCCGAACGAACTGCTGATTATCGGCGGGGGTGCGGCGGGCGGCCTGATTGTCATGTCACCCAAGAAGGTGCTCGTGGACATGGCCAAAGGGCTGATCATTTGCTTGAAGGGCGCGCCCTACAACCGGGCGGCCTACGACGAGTTGTTCAAGTTGCTTTACGAGCTGTTCCTGCTGGGCCGGCGCAATGGCATGATCGCCCTGGAAGAGCACGTCATGGAGCCGGACAAAAGCCCGATCTTCCAACGTTACCCGCGGTTCTCGGCCAACCGCCGGGCGGTCGAGTTTCTGTGTGGCAGCCTGCGGCCCATCATTGACGGCAAGATCAAGCCGGATCAGTTGCGGTTGCTGCTGGACGTGGAGATCGAGCGGTTGGAGGAGGACCACCGGGCGCCGGTGACCGTGCTGACCAAGACGGGCGACGCCCTGCCGGGCTTTGGGATCGTGGCGGCCGTGCTGGGCATCGTCATTACCATGGCTTCGATCTCCGGCCCCATCGAGATGATCGGCGAGCACGTGGCCGCCGCGCTGGTGGGCACATTCCTGGGTATCCTTTTGTCCTACGGGTTCGTCAATCCCCTGGCCATGAACCTGGAGTTCAACGGAACGGCCGAACTGGACTACACCCGCTGCATCGCCGCCTGTGTGACCGGTTTCGCCAGCGGGTTGGCCCCGGCCACGGCCGTTGAACTGGGCCGCCGCGGGCTGAGTCCCGAGTTGCGTCCCACCGCCGAGGAGATGGAAGAGATGTTCAAATCCATCAAGGCGGTAACCAAGTAGTCTGCGGCACGATGAGCAAGAAACACGGCGCGCATGGCGGGGCGTGGAAAGTGGCGTATGCCGACTTTACCACGGCCATGATGGCGCTGTTTCTGTGCCTGTGGCTGACCTCGCAGGACACCAAGATTAAAGAGGCGGTCGAGCGGGCCTTCCGCAACCCCTTCTCGGCTGTGACCAAGGAATCCACCGGCATCATCCCCAACCAGGGCCGCGACGCCACGGCCACTTACAAACAGCAGGGCAACTTTCAGTCTGTCTCGGCCGTCGAAATGGAAACCATGCGCCGGGTCAGCGACGACCTGGCCCGCATCCTCCGGCAACAGGACGAATGGGATCAGACCATCCAAATTGACGTCACCGGCGACGGGCTGCGGATCAACGTCTTCGACCGCGTCCACAAGCCGATTTTTGAGCCGGGCAGCGACACGTTCACCGAATACGGCGCCTGGGTGTTCTCGACGCTGGCTTGGGAGATCGCTCGCTACCGCGCCTTCAAAATCGAGCTGGAGGGGCACACAGAAGCCACCACCGAGACCGGCCGTGAAACCCACAGCAAGTGGGAACTGTCCACCGAGCGGGCCAATGCGGTGCGCCGCAAGCTCGTCCAAGAGGGCGTCCGTCCGGCCCAGATTTACAAGGTGTCCGGTTTCGCCGACACCGTGCCGATTCCCAGCCTGCCGCCGAATGCCGAGGCCAATCGCCGGGTCACCGTCCTGCTCAAGCTCAAAGCCTCCATGGACGCCCTGTCCGCAGCCACTGCCCAGCCACCCGCCCATGACGGCCAGCTCCCATGACGCCTTTGTGCCGCTGATGCCCGCCCCCTCGCCAAGCGGCGCGGCGGCCGCGCGCGCCACGTTGCTCCCGCGCGCCGCGGCTGAGCGCCTCACCCGCTCGAGCGTGTCGCCGCAAGACACTCCCCCTGCTGTGGCGGCCCAGCCTCTCTGCGGCGGTGCTCCCAGAGTCTCCGTCCAGCGGCAGGGTGACGTGGTATCAGGCATCCGGATCGAGTGCGTCTGTGGCCACGTGATTGACCTGGCTTGCGTGTATCAGCCCCCCCCGGCCACGCGCTGAGCGCAAGACATTCCTGGCTGCCCCTGCGACCGTCACGGGGCTGGTAGGGGAAAGGGCGTTGTTTCCGAATTCCCCCGAAGACACAAGGCTGGTGGTGCCAACGGCCGCCGCCGGCAACCGGTCATTTCTCCCTTGCCGTGCCAACCTCCTGGGAGCTGTTTCCCCATGCTCAGCGCGGAGCGGCTCGCTTGCTCGAAGGCTGGCCGATTCCGTCAGGCCCTGGGCCGGCTTCGCTACGTCCTCAGTCTGGGACTGCCGCGTGTAGGGCCGCCACCCGTGAGCCGTGGGTCAACCGCTAGCACGCCCGGACGGCTGGTGGGGCCGTCTGCTTGAAGCGGTTTCTGCCGGCAAATTCTGCAACCGCAACCGGAAGCTTTTGCCAACGCCAAGCCGCGCGGGTCAGCGAAACCCCTTGAAAATCGCGGTGGCACACCCACTGCTGAGCCTGCGGGCGAATGAACGTGAGCCTCTACCAAGCGGCCGCGGCCATGAACGCCACCGCCCGTTGGCAGGAGTTGATTGCCGAGAATCTGGCGACCAGCTCCGTGCCCGGGGCGCGCAAGCGGGACATTGCCTTCTCGACGGTGGAGGCGGGCTTCGCCCCGGCGGCTGGCGGGCTGCCCGGCTCGCGCTACGTCATTCCTGCCGCCACAGCCAGCCTGGTGCTTCAGCAGGGCCCATTGCGGCCCACGGGTGTGGCCACGGATTTTGCGGTGGACGGACCGGGGTTTTTCGAGGTCCAGTTGCCCAACGGCGACAGGGCTTACACCCGGGACGGTGAGTTCCACATCAATGCTCAGGGCCAGTTGGTCACCAAGCAGGGCTACGCCGTGTTGGGCGATGGCGGGCCGGTGCAGTTCGACCCCAACAACCCGGGCACGCTTACCGTGTCCGCCACGGGCGAAATCAGCCAGGGCGGTGAAATCAGGGGAAAACTGCGGGTGGTCGAATTCGCCCAGCCGACCGCGCTGAGCCCGGTTGGCGAGGGTTATTTCGTGGCCAACAGCCCGGAGGCACAGCCGCTGGAAGCCAAGGCCTCCAGCATCCGACAGGGTTACCTGGAGGGGGCGAACATTTCGCCCACGGTTGAAATGGCCAGCCTCGTCACCGCCATGCGGCTGTTCGAGGCCAACCAGCGCGTGCTGCAACTGCACGACGAGCGCACGGGCCGGGCCATCACCGAGCTGGCCGGCCCCGCTTGATCCATTGAGTCGCCATGCTCCGCGCCCTTTATTCAGCCGCTGCCGGGATGGAATCCCAGCAATTGAACCTGGACGTCATCGCCAACAACCTGGCCAACGTCAACACCACCGGCTACAAGAAGAACAAGGTCGAGTTCCAGGAACTGCTGTATCAGACCACGCGAGCCCCCGGCTCCGAGCACGGCAGTGGCAACCAATTGCCCACCGGCCTGCAGGTGGGCCAGGGCGCGCGACCCGTGGCGACCTCGCGCATCTTCACCACCGGTGAATTGTCACAGACGGGAGAGCGTTTGGACGTGGCCATTCAGGGGGACGGTTTTTTCGAGGTGCAACTGCCCGACGGTTCGCGGGCCTACACGCGGGACGGCGCTTTCAAGACCGCCTCGGACGGACGCATTGTCACCAGCGAGGGGCTGGCCCTGCAGGGCGGCTTCCAGGCCGTGCCGGCGGGCACCACCACCATCACCATCGCCCCCAACGGCGAGGTCACCTACAGCAGCCCGAACGGCAACACCACCTTCCGCGTCCAGCTTGTCCGGTTCAACAATCCGGCGGGCCTGGAAAGCCTCGGCCGCAACCTGTATCGGGAAACCAGCGCCTCCGGCCCGCCCGAACTGGGCAACCCCGGGGAAAACGGATTTGGCGAATTGGAACAGGGCTACCTGGAGCTTTCCAACGTCAAGGTCGTCGAGGAAATGGTCAAACTCATCCTCGCCCAGCGCGCCTACGAGGTCAACGCCCGGGCCGTGCAGGCCGCTGACGAGATGATGCAGCAGAGCAACAACCTCCGCCGCTGATGAATGCCGCCTTCCTCCTGCTGACCGACCGGTTTTTCAAGCTGAGCCTGGTTGTTGTTGTTTGTGCCTGCCTGAGAGGAGGGTTCGCCCAGCAAGCCTGCGCCGGCGAACCCTCCTCCGCCACAACCACGGCCGCGCCGGCCGCCCTGCCGCGCCCGCTGGGCGAGGCTGAACTGTTGGCCCTTCTGACGCGCACGTTGCAGGAGGAACAGGTCAAGGACCGCGGCCAGCTTGAGCTGCGCCTCACCCGGCCCTGGACGCCCATCCCGGTGCCGGCCGAACCGGTAAGCCTCAAGGTGCTGGAGCTGCCCACGGCCGGGGTGACGCCGTCATTCATCGTGCGTTTCGAATTGCGCGCGGCCGACCGGCCGCTCGGCACCTGGCAGGCAGCCGTCCAGGCGCGGGTCTGGCGGGACATCTGGGTGGCGCGCGTCGCCCTCAAGCGGGGCGAGCCGTTTGACCTCGCCCAGGTCGTGCTCGAACGCCGCGACGTTCTGCCGTTGCGCGAAGCCCTGGCCGAGCTGAACCCCGACCAGCCCGCGCTGCAGATGGCCGATTCGGTGCCAGCCGGCGCGCCGCTGTTGGCCCGAACCCTGACCTTGCGCCCGGTGATCCGCCGCGGGCAGACGCCCGAGGCGGTGGTGAGCGACGGTGCCCTGCGCATTACCATGCGGGTGGAGGCGATGGAGGACGGCGCGCCCGGCCAGGTCGTGCGCGTGCGGAATCCCGTCACCCGCCGTGAGCTGGTGGGGCGCGTGGTGGACGCCCACACCGTGCAAGTCCTCTTGTGACATGAACGCTGCCCCCGAGTGCCGTTTGCGAGGCCGGCCAAACACGCAGCCGGCAGAAACTGGTCTCAGTTCGCCGTTGTGCCCGCGTCCGGACACAAACTCGTGGCTTTCCAACCAGGCGTGCGCCCCGTGGCTGCCGATCGCGGTTGGCGGCTGGTGCCACATGTCCATTGCCGCAGGCCGCGGCAGTCGCCAAGCCACCAGGCGAAAACCCCGCCGCGCCCGGATCGGCCTGGCTGGCGCGGTGGGCGGGTTGTGGCTGATGGCTTTGACCACGGCCGCCTTTGCCCAGTCCCTTTGGAAAGACGAGGTGTCCAGGCCCATGTATGCCGACAAGCGAGCGGCTGGCGTGGGCGACATCCTCACCATCATCGTGCAGGAAAACACCGCCACGACCAAGGACAGCAAGAAAGCCACCGCCCGGCAGTCCGCGATGGACGCAAGCCTGGACACCTTTTTCTACAGTCCCGGCTCCAGCAGCCTGTTGACCAAGGGCGGCACGCTGCCCGCCCTCAAATACGGCTTGAAAAATGACTTTACCGGCGGCGGTTCGGTCAACAATTCCGAAAAAATACTCGCCCGGGCGGCGGTCACGGTGATTGACGTGCTGCCCAACCGAAACCTGGTCATCGAGGGCCAACGGGAGACGGCGTTTGGTGGTGAGCAGCAAACCATCGTTCTGCGGGGCGTGGTGCGGCCCGAGGACGTTTTGGCCAACAACACCGTTTACAGCTACAACATCGCCGAGGCCAAGGTGCAGATCATCTCCAAGGGCGCCCTGACCGACAGCCAGAAAAAGGGTTGGTTCGGGTGGTTGTGGGACAAGATCACGCCGTTCTGAGCATGAACCGCCGGATGTCAACACTGCGTCTGTGGTGCCGACTCGGGTTGGCGGCGTTGGCGTGGCTGCCCGTGTCGGGCGCGCTGGCCGGAGGAGTCCGGTTGCGCGACCTGGTCATGGTCGCTGGCGCGCGCGACAATCAACTGGTCGGCTACGGCCTGGTGGCCGGCCTGGCAGGCGACGGGGACAAGGACCCGGTTTACACCAAGCAGACCGTGGCCAACATGCTCCAGCGCTACGGCATCAACGTGCCGCCCACCACATTGTCGGCCAAGAACGTCGCGGTGGTCATGGTTACCGCCGACATCCCGCCATTTGTCCGGTCGGGGCATCGCATTGATGTGCAGGTCGCCTCCATGGGCGATGCCAAGTCCCTCCAGGGGGGTGTGCTGCTGCAAACGCCGCTGTTCGGGGCGGACAACAAGGTGTATGCGGTGGCCCAGGGGCCGATCTCGGTGGGCGGCTTCACGGCGGGGCAGGGCGGTGCCGGTGGGGCCACCGTGACCAAGAACCATCCCACCACCGCCCAAATCCCGGGTGGTGCCCTGGTCGAGCGCGAAATCCCCACCACCATCGTGCGCGACAACACGGTCGAGCTGCTCCTGCGCGAGCCGGGGTTCACCTCGGCCGCCCGCGTGGCCGAGGCCATCAACCAGGCCCTCGCCGACAATGCCGCCGTGGCATTGGACTCGACCAGCGTGCGGGTGCGCATGCCGGACAACTTGGCCGTCTCGCCCGTGGATTTCATCGCGCGGTTGGAGGCCGTCGAGGTCATGCCGGACACCCCGGCGCGGGTCATCATCAACGAGCGCACCGGCACCATCGTGGCCACCGCTCGCATCCGCATTGCCAGTTGCGCCGTCTCGCACGGCAACATCACCATCAACGTGGCTTCCACCCCGGAGGTCTCCCAGCCCGGTCCGCTTAGCCCGACCGGCCAGACGGTGGTCACGTCACGAACCACCACCGAGGTCACCGAGAACAAGGCCTCGCTGGTAACGCTGCCGGAGATGCCCACTGTGGAAAAGGTCGCCTCGGCGCTCAACGCCCTGGGGGTTACCCCTCGGGATGTGATGGCCATTTTCCAAGCCATGAAGCAGGCGGGGGCGCTTCAGGCCGAGTTGCTCATTCGCTGAACCCCCTTGGCTGGCCGCCATGAAGATTCACCCGCTCCAGGTCCGAGCCTCCGTCGCCGACGTGCCGCCCGAGCAGTTGGCGCGCCATGCGTGTTTGAGCGAGCCGCAGAAAATCGCCGAGGCCTGCCGGCATTTCGAAGCCCTGTTGCTTCGCCAAATCCTGCAAGACACCCAGAAGGCCGTCATCCCGTCCCGATTCACCGATACTTCAACCGCGGCCTGCATTTACCGCGACATGGTTACGGAACGCCTGGCGGACAGCATTGCCAAATCCGGCGCCCTCGGGTTGGCGCGCACGCTGGAGCAGCAATTGCAGCGGCCGTGCGGCCACGGCGGTCCCCACCCGGCGGCCCAAGGGCCCGCAACCTCGTGCCGCGTCGCCGACCACCCCGCTCCGTCAAACGGCCCGGCCCGGCCGGTCTCGTCAGCCCATGAATGAACTGCTGCACAACCTCATCGAAGCCCTGCGCGAGGAGCTGAAGCAATACGGCGAGATGCTGGCGCTGCTGGAAACCCAGCAGCAATTGGTGATCCAGCGCCAGACCGAGGAGCTGCTCGGCAACGTGTCGGATGTCAATGCCCAGGTCGAGGCTATCCAGGCCGCGCGGCGGGAACGGGAGCAACACCAGCGGCATCTGGCCAGGCTGCTGGCGCTGCCGGAACAGGCCGGTTTTGCCGAGATTCTGCCACGGCTGCCGGCGGTCTATCAGCCGCTGGTTCAGGCGTTGGTGCAGGAGAACAACGAGCTGTTGACCCGCGTGCAGCAACGGGCGCGACAAAACCACGTCCTGTTGAGCCGCGCCGTGGAGCTGATGCAACGGTTCATCAGCACGCTGTGTCCCGGGGCGGCGCCCGCCACTTACAATGAGTCCGGGCGCACGCTCACCGTCCTGCAAACGCCCCATCTCCTTTACAACGCCGTCGGATAATCATGCTGGGCTTGTTTGGCACACTCAATCTGGCCACCCGCGCCCTGCAAACGCAGCAGGTAGGCGTGCAAGTGGCCGGCCACAACCTGGCCAACGTCAACAATCCCGCCCACGCCCGACAGCGGGTGGCCCTGCAGACCAGCCCCACCCTGCCCACGGCGCTCGGCCCGCAGGGCACAGGCGCGGACGTTGCCGCGCTGGTCCAAATCCGCAGCCATCTGCTGGACCGCCAGGTGCAGGACGAACTCAGCGTGGGCGGGTATTGGACGGCGCAGCAGAGCGCCTTGCAGTACGCCCAGGCGGCCTTGGGCGAATACGTCGGCCAAACCGGCAATGCGACCGATGCCGCCGCCGGCCGGGCATCCGGGTTGGCCGAGGCCCTCGATGGGCTGTTCAACGCCTTCCAGAGTGTGGCCACGAATCCAACGTCCATGGCCGACCGGCAGGTCCTTTTGCATCGCGCCCAAACGCTGGCCAGCCGCTTCAATCAGACCGCCAGCCGGCTCGATGACTTGCGCGCCAGCCTCGATGCGTCCCTGGTTTCCGACGTTGCCTCCGCCAATGAGCTGCTGGACACGGTCGCCACGCTCAACGCCCAGATCGTTGCGGCTGAATTGGCCCGCCCGGGCGCCGCCAATGACCTGCGCGACCTGCGCCAGCAAAAGCTTGAGGAACTCGCCCAACGCGTCCACATCGAGACCTCGCAGAACACCGATGGCAGCGTCAATGTCAGTGTGGCCGGGACAGTGCTGGTCAGTGGCCGCGACGTGCTGGACCGGATGGAGGTTTACGATGCGGGCGCGGGCCAGAAGCTGGTGCGCGCCGCCGGCAGCGGCCAACCGCTGCTCCTGACCGGCGGCTCGATCCAGGGCACCATCGAGACCCGTGATGGCGCGCTGACCACGCTGCGCGCGAGCCTGGACACCCTGGCTGGCCGGCTTGTCACACAGGTCAACGCGATCCATCGCAGCGGCTACGCGCTGACGGGCGAGACCGGCGCGGACTTTTTCACCGGCACAGATGCTGCCAGCTTGGGCGTCAACGCCGCGTTACTGAACGACCCGGCGCGGGTTCAGGCAGCCGGCGCGCGTGGAATGGCTGGCGACAACACCGTGGCCCTGGCGCTGGCGCGTCTGGCCGACACCCCCCTGGCCGACCTTGGTCATCAGACCTTTGCTGGCGCTTACGGCCAGACCGTGGCCGGACTCGGGGCCGCCTTGCAAACGGCCAACAACCAGTTGGCCGATCACCAGGCCGTCAACAGCCTCTTGCTGCAACAACGCGAAGCCGTCAGCGGCGTCTCCGTGGACGAGGAAATGACCGACCTCATCCGGTTCCAAAAAGCCTACGAGGCCTCGGCCAAGCTGGTTGTCACCGTGGATGAGATGCTGGAAACGGTCATCGGCATGAAACGCTGAACACCCTTAAGCCAACCTTGCCCCCATGCGCGTCACCGGCTACTCCTTCACGCTCTCGCTGACCGACCAGTTGAACCAACTGGCAGCGCAACAGTACCGGTTGCAGAACCAGGCCGCCACCGGCCGGCGCATCCATGCCCCGGAAGACGACCCGGGCGCCGTGCGGCGCGCGCTGGAGCTAAGCTCCGACGCCAGGGCGGTGCAGCAGTATCAATCCAACATCGCCAACCTCCGCGAGCGGGCTGCCGCCTCGCTGGACGCCCTCAAGGCCGTGAAGGCCATTTCCGACCGCGCGGGGGAAATCGCCACTTTGGCCGATGGGACCAGGTCGCCTCAGGACCTGCGCCTCTACGCCACCGAAGTCACCCAACTGATCCAGCAAGCCGCCCAGGTCCTCAATGCCAAACATCGCGGCCAGGCGTTGTTCGGCGGCACCAGAACCGAGCAGTCGCCATTTGTTGTGGCCACGGACGCTGACGGTCGCGTCACAGCGGTGACCTATCAGGGCAATGCAGCGGTCACGGAAGTGGACGTGGACGCCGGGGTTGCGGTGAGCGTGGACGTGCCGGGCGCCAACGACACGGGCAGCGGACCGCGCGGGTTGGCCAGTGACAGCCGCGCCGGCGCGGACCTCTTCGGCCACCTGATCGCCCTGCAGAACCATCTGTTGGCGGCAGACACGCAGGCCATTGCCGATACCGACCGCGCAGCGTTGCGACGGGACGAGGACAACCTCCTCTACCACATCGCTCAAAACGGTGCGTTGCAGAGCCGCCTGGAGGTCGCGGCTTCCTCCGCCGACACGCGCCTTCTGTCGGTCGAGCAGATGATTTCCCGCGAGGCCGACGCGGATCTTGCCGATACCCTGGTCAAGTTCAACCAAGCGCAATTCGCCTACCAAGCCGCCCTCCAGAGCAGCGCGGCCATCCTGGGCCGGTCGCTGCTGGATTACCTGCGCTAACCGGTGCCGGTCCGCCGGGCGGCGTGCGCGCAGCACCGCGCGCTGCTGACCCCTGTCCTGACGCCAGTGCCGCTTCGGCCTCCTGTTGCGCGGACCTCCGCAGGGCTGGCGTTGGGTCGGGGTGATTCCCAGAGGACGGCAGTTTGTGCCCGGCTGCGCACATTTTTGCCCGGGATGTCCGCCGCCAATAGCTCCGCTCCGCTGTCACCGGCCGGATTTGCCCCAGTTTTAGGCCGTTAACGTGTCCCTGGCAGACCTTGCCGAACCGTGGCACCGGCACTGCTACGCCCCTGGTGTCATGAATTGCGTCTGTCCAGAAGAACCTGCCGTGGCCGGGGCGGTCTGCCAGAGCGAGATTCGCCTGCCCATGGGACTGCTTGGCTTCGAGCATCTGAAGGAGTATGTGCTGGTCGCCGACCCCGCGGAAGAGCCGTTCGCCTGGTTGCAGGTCAAGCAGGACGCCAACCTGGCCTTTGTGGTCATCAACCCCTTTTTGGTGCTGCCGGAATACCGGCCCGACATTCCCGAAACCGACGTCGAATTCCTCGGCCTGAAGGACGAGGCCGACGCCATGTTGTTGAACATCGTCACCGTGCACGGTCCGGGTCGCGCCACGGTGAACCTCAAGGGGCCGATTGTTGTCAACCGCCGCACCCGCATCGGCAAGCAGGTCGTCATCACCAACGCCACGGATTATTCGGTCCAGCACCCCTTGCCCGTGGCGGACGTTGCCACCAACTAGCCCCATCCGCGCCGACCCGCCATGCTTATCCTATCCCGCAAAACAGGCGAAAGCGTCGTCATTGACGGGCGTATCCAGGTCAAGGTCGTGCGGGTCGAGGGCGAAGTCGTCAAACTGGGCTTCGCGGCCCCGCCGGACGTGCCGGTGCACCGGCAGGAGGTGTACGAGGAGATTCAGCGCAGCAACCAGGGCGCGCTGCTCCGGCGCACTGCGGCCACGCCACGGCCGGCCTTGCCGCGGTTGACCACCCGCGCCCGCACGTCGCCCGTCGGTTCTGCTCAAACCCAAACCACCAAGCCATGATCATCAACACGAATATCACCGCGGAAATCTCCGCCCACAACCTGCAAGCCAGTCAGGCCAATCTGAGCAAATCCCTCGCCCGCCTGAGTTCCGGCTCGCGCATCATCAATCCCGCCGACGATGCTGCCGGCTTGGCAGTGTCCTCGCGCTTGGACGCCCAGGTGGGGCGCATTCGTGCCGCCCAGGACAACGTCAGCAACGCCGTGTCGTTCACCCAAACCCAGGACGGGTACCTGAAGAAGATCGCCAAGGCCCTGGATCGCATGAGCGAACTGACCATCCTGGCCCAGGACATCACCAAGTCGGACGCCGACCGCACGCTTTACCAGAGCGAGTTCAGCCAGTTGAGCGAGTACATCAGCAACGCCGCCACCAAGGATTTCAACGGTGTGAGTCTGTTTTCCACCAATAACCTCGAGGTGACGCTCGATTCCGAGGGCAACACGTTCACGATGCTGGGGATTGATCTGAGCCGGTCCGTTTACACCGACGCCCTCAGCAGTTCCGTCACCACGACCACCGCCGCCAAGGCGGCGCTTGTCGCCGTGAAGGCCGCCATCAACCAGATTTCGGAAGACCGGGCCAATATCGGCGCCTACCAGGCACGGCTCAACTCGACGGCCGAGCAATTGACGGTGAGCAAGGAAAACCTCACCGCGGCGTCGTCGCGCATCCGGGACGTGGATGTTGCGCAAGAGGCCACGGAGTTTGCCAAACAGAACATCCTGGTCCAGTCCGGCACGGCCATGCTGGCCCAGGCAAACGCGCTGCCGCAAAGCGCACTGCGACTGCTGCAGTAGCGCCCTGACGATGTCCAGCGACTTTCGTCGGTCGCCATAAATCGGCGGAACCGCTGGCTCCTTCCCCGGGCGGGCCGGAACGCCGGCCCGCCCGGTCACCGCCGCGCGCCACAGACTGCGCCGGCGCCGCTCGGCGGCTGGTCCTCGGGGCGCAGGGCAACAACGACCGCGGCAGCAAGCCGAATCTGAGTGCGTTGGATCAACCATGAATGCGATTGTGACAGCACAATTCCCGCGCGCCCCCCGCCGGACGCACCCGGGCCTTGGCGAGAATCCACCTTCACGCGACACCACCGCCCTGAAACACTGGTGCCTGGCGCGAGCCGATGAGTGGTACAGCCGCCAGGAGCCGGGTGCCGCCCGGGATTTCCTTGCCCATGCCGCCGCACTGGACCCGGGCGACGAAGACGTCTGGCTGGCGCTGGGCGCGGTGCACTTCGCGCTGGGCGAGTACACAAACGCCGGCCGGGCCTTTGTGCGCGCCGGCCGACTCCGGCCGACCGACCCACGCGTCTTTTTCCACCTGGGTATGACGCACGAGCGGCTCGGCGATGACGCCCACGCCGAGGCGCTCTACCGGCACGCGTTGCGGCTTCAGCCGGACAATCCCGTGGTTCTGGCCAGATTGGGCGGCTTCCTGTTCGACCGGCGGCGATATGCCGAAGCCCGGGATTGCCTGGAGCGCGCCCTGGCGGAAGAGACAAGCGACCTGGCCCTGGTCACGCGTCTGGGGGAATGCTGCCGACAGATGGGCGACCCGGCTGCCGCTCGCGCCTGCTTTGAGCACGTGCTCAAGCAAGACCCCGGCAACGCCGACGCCCGCGACGCCCTGGCCGCCTTGCCAGCCGCACAAGGCTGAGAAGGCATCTGCTATGACACCCGCGCCCCTGGACATCCCATCGGCAACAAACGTTTGCCTTGACCCGCCGCAAGCGTCGCGACGGGTTACCCTCCGGGTTGCCGCCTTTCTGCCCGCCAAGGGGTCCAGCCAGCGCGTGCCGAACAAGAACACGATGCTGCTGGACGGCGAACCGCTGTTCTTGCGCAGCCTCAAGAAACTGGCCGCCTGCCCGTCCGTGGACGAGGTGTGGCTCGACACGGAGTCCGACGAGATCATTCGTCTGGCCTCAGAGGTGAAATGCCGGGTGCTGCGACGCGACCCCGCCCTGGCCTCCAACAAGACGGACGGACACCAATTGTTTCTCAACGAGGTCCTCCATTGCGAGGCCGACATTTGCGTTCAGTTGCTCTGCACGTCGCCGTTCCTCAAGCCGGCGACCATCGAGAAGGCCATCGAAATCCTCAGGACCGATGACCGCTACGACTCCGTGGTCGCCGTGCGCAAGGAGAAGCAATACCGCTGGGCCAACGGCCGCCCGTGTTATGACATTAACCACATTCCCAACAGCGTGGACCTGGAGGACGAGGTCATCGAGTCCATGGGACTTTACGCCGTCCGGCGCGAGGCCGCCCTGGCCACCAAGCGCCGGATCGGCGACCGACCGTACCTGCTGGAGATCGATCCGATTGAAAGCGTGGACGTGAATTGGCCGGTGGACTTCGAGATGGCCAATCTGATCGCCATCGGCCTGCGCGAGCAGGAGCGCCGCCTGTTCGCCAACCTCAAGCTCCAGCTCAGCAGCCCGCTGCTCTCCGATGTGATGGACGACCTGGGCGTCAGCGGCGTGCTGTCCCGGGAATTCCAACTCAACCTGCCCGATGAGAGAATTCTTGGTCGGGCCAAAACCCTGCAGATTGACCTTTGCTCCGACGACGAGGACTTCCGCAAGATTTACGACAGCCTGAACCTCTACGACCACGTGGTGAGCAATGACGTGATCGTCGTGGCCAACCACGCCCCTGGCTTTGCCTTCTTTGGCGAGCTGAACGCGAACCTGGCCGTGCGGGCCGGCGCGGTGGGCGCCGTCATTGACGGGGTGACCCGGGACTGGGCGGACACCCACCGCATGGGCTTCCCGGTCTTCGCCAAAGGCCATCACTGCAAAGACACCCGCAAACGCGGCATCGTCACCTCGCGCAACAAGACCGTCGTCATTGACGGCGTCAGCGTCCACAAGGACGACCTGGTTTTCGGGGATTGTGACGGCGTCGTGGTCATCCCCAAGAAGCACGAGGCGGCCATCCTGCAGGAGGCCCTGCGTCGGAAGGGCAACGAAGCCGGCATCCTGCTGGCCATTGCCCAGGGCATCCGCACCGACGAGTTGGTGAGGAAATTTGGTTTGTTCTGACTGCGTCTTCCCATGACCACCCGGACGGCCTTTTGCGACTCGACCATCCCGGCGGCAACCCCCGGGCGGGTGGTTGCTGCACAACCGGACACCTTGGCCGCCGCGCGGGAGGATTGCCGGCCATGAAACGCGCCACGTGTCTTGCCTCCTGTTTCCTGCCCCTGGACGCGCACAACTCCAGGTGGTGGAAACAGTTTCAGGACGAATTGGCCCGGTGTGGCATGGAGCTAGTGCTGTTGAGCGCAGGCTTGCCGGAGGAGCGGGAGCTGCGGACCATTCAGATCCCGCTGTTTCTACACCAATACAGGCGCAATTACGTCGTACCCCCCGAGCCGGTCACCATGGAACCGGCGCTGGCGGAGGCGCTGGCCCGGCGTGATCGCGCTTGGGTCGAGGCCGAGCACCTTGATTTGCAAGCATTCCGGGCGGGGTTGGCCACCTGCCAGCATGTCCTGCGCACCATTCTCTGCGAACTCCAGCCTGCTGTCGTGTTGGTGTGGGGCAACAGCCTTCCACAGAGCGTCGTGCTCCAGCAACTGGCCCTGCAGCAGGGTCGCCCCTGCTGGATCATCGAGCGCGGCCTGTTGCCGGGCACGCTCATGATCGAGATGGGGGGGCAGAGCGGGCAGGCCGAACTGAATTGGAGCTTCGCCGTGAACCGCGCCTGGCAGGACTCCCAGGGCACGGAGCTGTTCTTCGCGGCGCAGGCGGCCCTGCGGCAGAATCTGCAGACCAAGTACCCGCAGGCGGCCCCCTTGCAGCCCGATGCCTTTCACCAGCGCTACAACCCCCAACGGCGCCAACTCATTGCCTTTGTCCTGCAATACGACCCCGCCAGTTGTCTGGTCCCGAATGATTACCCGGGGGCAAGGGTTCACGCGCCCGGCTTTCGGTCGAGCGAGGAAGCGATCTGCGCCCTGGCGGAGGCAGCGCGGCCGCTTGACGCGACCATCATCGTCAAGCCCCACCCCATTGACCACCGGGATTACTCGGCGCTGGAGAACGACCGGGTGCGCGTGGTGCGCGATGTCAACCTGCACAGCCTGATGGCCGCCGCGGACGTGGTGGCGTGCATGACCAGCACCACGCAATTCGAGGCGCTGCTTTACGAGAAGCCCATCCTGCTTCTGGCGCGTAGTCAACTGGTCGGGAAGAACGTAGCGTATGAGGCCCTGACTCCGGAGGAGCTGCCGGAAGCCCTGCGTGCGGCGCTGGATCGCCGGGACCATCAAGCGCGCCTGCACAACGCCCGGCGGTTCATCCATTTCGTGCTCCGGCATTATTCCGTGGCGATTTCGGAATCCAGCCCTGCCGGCGCAACCCTGGCCGACCTGGCGCGATTCCTCTCCCACAACACCCTTCGCCTAGCGGACGCGCCAGCTTCAGAGGACGGCCTGACCGCGCTGGCCCGGGCATTTGATTCGTGGCAGCGCCCTGCCGCCCAACCACTGAAAGCCCCCGGCCCTGAACCGAGCGGACCTGCCGGGGGGCCTTCAACAGCACTTTCAAACTCCGGCTCGGCCAACCGGTCCACTTGCCCGACTCCGACGCGGTTGGCTCCCCCAACCAGGACCCGACCGCTTATGCAAGAAAACCTCTGCCTCGCCTCTCATGTTTTGCCTTGGACGCCATTCATGCGGGAAGTCTGGGTCGAGCTGGATCGCCAGTTGGATGAGTGCGGAAGCCGACTGGTCCTGTTGAGCACAACGACTCCAGAGTCGCCGCTGCCGTTCCCGCTCATTCCCATTCCGGCGCTGCTGCGTGACTACACTATCGCCTTCCCTGGTGCCTGCGGGAACGCGGGGTTAAGTGCGGGCGACCAAGCCCTGCTGGAGCTGGAGGATCTGCGCGCAGGACGCGGCGCTTCGCCGTACACCGCCCGTCTGGGACTCTTCGCCTGCCGCAACCTCTTGGCCACGATCCTGAACACCCTGCAGCCGGGTTGCGTGCTTACTTGGGATGCCGGTTCGTCCACCGCCTTGGTGCTGCAATCGCTTTGCCGGGTCTTCGGCATTCCCGTGCAGAGCCTCGACCATGGTTTGCTGCCCGAGACGCTGATGGTCGAGAGCTGCGGACTGCAGGGTTTCTCCGACCTCTCCAGCCATTGGTTGACGCACGGCCAGCCGCTGCCGGCGCTGGAGGCTGCCTACCAACGTGTCCGCGCCTATTACCGACCTGCCACGGCGAAGGAAAGCGCATGCGCCGAAGGCGGCGTCAACGGAAACGCCTTGCGTCAAAGCCTCGAATTGGAAGGCAAGCGCATCATCGCCTTCCTGGGACATTTCGACGCCGGTGGAGCGCCGTCCAAGCGCGGCCGGCAGCGCCGTTCCCGTTCGTCTGCTTTCGCCTCGATCCACGAGGCCCTCATAGCGCTGTGGCGACTCGTCGAAAATACGCCGGGCACGGCCCTCGTGTTCAAGCCGCATCCCCAGGATCAAGACCCCTACGCTGTCGCCAAGGTCGAGGGCGTGCAGGTGGTGCGGGATGTAGAGGTCCACGCCCTGTTGGAAGCGGCGGATGTGGTGGCTGCCCAGCACTCCGCCTGGCAGTACGAAGCGGCGCTTTACGAAAAGCCTGTCCTGTTGCTGGGGCGCAGCGCCTGGTGGGGCCGCAAGGCCACCTACGAGGTCGGTCAACCGGACGATTTACCCCGGATGCTGGAGGCCGCGTTGCAGCGGCGCGACTGGGCCACCCGCCAAGCCAACGCCCACGCCTTTGTCGCCTGGGCAATGGACCAGTTTCTGATTGGTTGCACGCCCCAAGTTCCCACGCGCCGCCATCTCCGGGAGTTCGCCCGTTATCTTGCTGAAACGTCGTTGAGCACGGTGGGCCTCGCCCCGGTCGAATCACGCTGGCATGACTGCGAGGCGGCGCTGGAGAAACTGCGGAAGCCATCAACGGAGGCGATAGCGGTTGCCACGGAGGGGGCGACGGTTTCTCCGAGAGCCCCGTTGGTTGTGGGGCTGGTGCTGGCCACGCGCTTTGACAAGGGCTACAGCCACAGCTTCGGTCCCCTGGGGCTGGGCTACCTCGCCGCGAGCATTCGACGGCATCTGCCCGGCGTCAACGTCGTGATGAAAGAACGGTTGGAAGAGCTGCTTGCCGCCAGACCCGACATCGTGGGGATCAGCGCCCAAACCGAGAATTACGCCGTCGCCATCCGGTACGCCCAGCGCGTCAAAGCGGAACTGAAAGTGCCGGTGGTGTTGGGCGGAGTCCACGTCACCATGCTGCCCGAGTCCATGCACGAGGTGTTCGACGTCGGCGTCCTGGGCGAAGGGGAGGTCACCTTTGTGGAACTGCTGCGCTCGTTCCTGCAGCACCACGGGCTGCAACCCCGGGCGCTGAAAGCCATCCCCGGTTTGGTCTTCCGGGACGATGGCCACCTTTACCGGACGCCACCCCGCGAACCGGTGAAGGACCTGGACGCCCTGGCGCCGCCCGTCTTGGAGGAACTTCCCTTCTACCAAAAATCCCACATGGTCTGTCTCGTGTCCGCCCGAGGCTGCCCGTACCACTGCACGTTCTGCGTCTCGGAGAAGTTCTCGCAGCGCTACCGCAGCCTGACGGTGGAGCGCGTGGCTGACGACGTCGAGGAGTGGGTGCGACGCAAAGGCGTCACGCACGTGGTTTTCTACGACGATCTGCTCATCGCCAACAAGAAGCGCGTCCACGGGTTGATCGCCCGCCTCCGCGAGAAGAGCATCCTCGGCCGATGCACCTTCTCCTGTGCCGTGCGCGCGAACCTCGTTGACGAGGAAACGTGCCGCCTGCTCAAGGAACTGGGCGTGACCGACGTGGGCATGGGGGCCGAATCGTTCAGCGACCGAATCCTGGAGTACTACAACAAGAGCGGTTGTAGCGGTGCGATCAACCAGCGTGCGATTGACCTGCTTCACGCCACTGGCATCAAGGTGAACCCCAGCTTCATCTTCGGCGCCCCCATCGAAACCCGGGACGACATGCTCATTACTTTCCGCAAGGTGTTCCAGAACCTGCGGGATGGGAAGATCCACGGCCCAACCTGGTCCGGCTTGATTCCTTACCCGGGCACGAAAATTTGGGACTACGCCCTCCAACGCGGGATCGTCAGCCTCGACATGGACTGGGACAAGTTCTCGTCAAAGGTCCACTCGACGTTGTACATGTGCGAGCAAGTCTCACAAGCCGAGTTTAAAGAACTACTGGCCGAGTGGCTCACCAAGATTACGCTGTTGGTGCAGGACACCCCTGGCCGGGGCGGCACCTTCGTCATCCGCGATCGCCAACAGGTGGCTCACCACGTGAACCAGCTCGCGCCGATGATTCGGAGGCGCGGGGCCACGGAGCTGGGCGATGAGTTGATTCTCGCCCACGCCGGACAGCACCTCGCTGCGGCCGCGTGATCTCGCAACGGAAGGACTCCATGGAAACCGCCGATACCCCACTGTGGTTGCAGGACCAAAGCCTGCGCAAGCTGCGCGCCCGTCTGGCCGCGCGGCCCGCGGGCATCCGCGTTGTGTCCTTTGATTTCTTCGACACGCTGGTCTGCCGGCTGTGCGGCAAGCCGTCGGACCTGTTTATCGAGGTGGGCCGTCGTCTGGCGGCCGCCAACCTGCTCAAGCGCCCGCTTTGCCCGGAGGCGTTTCATGACGCGCGCGTAGCGGCGGACGAGCGGGCCCGCCGGCTGGCCGTGGCGCGCGGCCGTTCGCCCGAGATTACCCTCGCCGCCATCTACGACGAGCTGCGCGGCGTTGTCACAGATGCCGACGCCGCCCGCCGGCTGGAGTTCCAAACGGAGCGGGACTTCTGTTTTCTGAATCCCAGCGTCGCCAGCTTGGTGCAGCACGTCCGGTCGCTCGGCCTGAAGGTGGCGTTGATCTCGGACACCTACTTCACCAGCGCCGAGCTGGGCCGATTGCTCCGCGACAACGGCTTTGCGCCGGACCTCTTCGACCATCTGTTCGTGTCCAACGAGCTGGGCTGCGCGAAGTGGGAGGGGCGTCTGTTTCTCCATGCGTGCCGCCATTTCGGCATTCACCCGAATGAACTGCTCCACATCGGCGACAACATCCACGCCGATGTGCAGGTGGCCAGGAAACTTGGCGTCCAGGCCGTGCATTATCCCAACCCCACGCCCCGCCAGACGGACACGTTCATCCGCGAGAGCCTGCTCTGCGCGCCAGCCCGGCGCCATGGCGCGTCGGTCAATGCCCTCCGGATGTTGACTGCCCACCTGGCGCAGGACGAACACGACGCCTTCCGCGATGGCGCATTTGTCTTTGGGCCCGTGCTGGCGCTGTATGCAGACTGGTGTGTGAGGCGCTTCCAAGCAGCCGGCGTGAAGACGGTTCTGGCCTTGATGCGCGAGGGTGAATTGCTCGGCGAACTGGTGGACCGCGCCGCCCGCGCCGCGAGCGTGGAGCTAAGAATCCAGCCTTGCTTCGCCTCCCGCTTGTCCACCGCCCGGGCTTCCCTTTCGGCCATCACGCCCGACACCGTTGCCGAGTTGCTCGAGGGCAGTCCGACGCTAACCCTGCAGAATGTCCTGGAGATTCTGGGCGTCCTGGAGGAAGCCCGGTCCTGCATCACCAACGAGGCGTTGTGCAAGCCGGTGCCGTCCGTCCTGACCATGCGGCCGCTCCTGGAGCGCCTGTTCGGTCAAGAACGACTTGTCGAGCTGATCCGGCGCCGCTGCAAGGAAGCGCATGCCCTGGCCTTCGAGTACCTGGACGCCCTGACGGGTGGCGACGCCAACATCGGCTTTCTGGACCTGGGGTGGAGCGGGAGCATCCAGCGCAACATCCTTCGGATTCTGCGGAACGGGGGCCGCCAGGTCCGCGCCATCGGTTGCTACGTCGCCGCTACCTCGCGGTCCGGTCGCCTGCTGCTGGACGGTGACGAAATCCACGCCTATCTCGATTCCAACTGGCAACACTGCATGATCCTGCCCGAAGTCGCCATCAACGCCTCGGTCGGCAGCACCAAGGGCTACGCCCGCGGTCCGGATGGCAGCGTGGTTCCTGTGCTCGGCGAATACACCGCCAGCGTGGCCGAACGGCAGCTCAAACAGCGCATCCGGGAGGGCGTCCTGGCCTTTCAGACCTTCTGGCTGGCGCTGCGCGCGGCCAAGGGCGAGGCGGCGATGACGCCTGCCATGCGCGCCGATCTGGACCAACAAGCTGCCGCCATGCTCATCCGGTTGATCGAACACCCCGACCCCGGCGAGGCACGGCGTCTGGGCAACCTGACCCATGACGAGAATTACTGGGACCGGCAATACAGCCGCCCGTTGTGCGACGAGGAATCCGAACGCCGCCTGGCAGCGCGCGGTGTCAGTGGCTGCTTTGCCGACCTCCAGTGCTACTGGCCGCAGGGAGTTGTCGCCCGCCGTCACCCACGGCTGGTGGCGGCTTTGAACAAGCAGTGGGCCGACCCGCTGGCGCTGGGCCGGGCCGGCTGCACCCGCGACACCACTGACCATCCCACACCCTTGACCGAAGAAGAGCGCGCCGCGTTGATTGAGCTGTTGCGCCACTTCCAACCGCAGACGGTCGTGTTCGCTGGCGGCGACACCCTTGCCCTGGAAAACGACCTGGCCGCTCTACTGCCCAATGCCGGCGCGGCGTCCAACGCAGCGCGCGGGCCGGCCTTGATTTCGTTTTGCCACACGCCAGGGACCGCGGCCTGGCATCAGCGCATTGAGGGCGAGATTACCGCTCCGGCCACATTGCGGGCCGCGCGCCGGGCATTGCCGCCGGCAGCGCGCCACGCCCTGGTGCTCACCGGTGAACTTGGTGCAACCGCGGGGAAGGTGGTGCTGAACGCGCTTGCCCCGTTCCTTGGGTCAGCGGGCGTCATTTTCGCGCGTTGTGGCGACAGCGACCTGGTGGACGCCGCGCACGAACATCCCCTGACGAGGGTGCTTGCGGAATGGCTTCGGAGCAGCGGTGTCGCGCTGGGTTACGGCATGTGGCAGCTCGGCGGCGAGTTTGCGGCCGAGCGCCGCAACTGGATGGTCCTGACACGTGACCGGCTGCCGGTCGAGTCGGCCCATTACTGGCAACTGACCCTGGCGGACCTGCCGCTTGACGCCCGGTTGGGCGGCAAGCTGCGGCCAGCCGTGGTAACCCCAGGCAACAGTTCGGGCGTCACCCTCCGCTCTGACGGGCGCCCCGACAAGGAATTGACCGTTTTGGAGACACGATGAGCACGCCCCGCATTCAACACCGGCCTGTCGAGGTTTCCATCATCATCCCGGTCTTCAACAAGGCGGAACTAACCGAGCAATGCCTCCAGGCGCTGGCCCGCTGTACAGGAGGTGTGTCGCATGAAATCATCGTGGTGGACAACGCCTCCACCGACGCCACGCCCCGGCTGCTGGCCAGGCGCAGGGACGTACGTTGCATTCGCAATGAGAGCAACCGCGGATTTGCCGTGGCGTGCAACCAGGGCGCCGCAGCAGCCAGGGGGCCGTTGCTGCTGTTCCTCAACAACGACACGGTCGCCTTCCCCAACTGGCTGATGCCGCTCGTGGAGGAGTTGCGTCTGCACCCCGATGTCGTCGCGGTCGGCTCGAAACTGCTGTTCAAGACCGGCCTGGTGCAACACGCCGGTGTGGCCTTTGGACGCGAAACACGCAGCCCATTCCACCCCTACCGCGGCCTGCTGGCCGATGATCCCCGGGTGAATCGCCGCCGCGAGCTGCAGGCCGTGACCGCCGCCTGTATGCTGATACGCCGGGAATGGTTCGAGCGATGCGGCCGCTTCAACGAGCAATACCGCAACGGCTACGAGGACCTGGATTTGTGCCTCCACATCCGCCGCCGCGGCGGCATTATCGTGTATCAGCCCAAGAGCACGTTGTACCATCTGGAAAGCCAGACGGCCGGGCGAATGCAGCTCGACGACGCGAACCGGGCCCTGTTTTTCAGCAAGTGGGCCGACTGGTTGCTGGCTGACGAGGATGCCTATTACCTCGCAGACGACTACAAGATGGTTTTCCAGCGGGAGGAGGAGCGGCGAGTGGGGTGTCTTGTTCCCCTGGCCACCGAGGCCGAGCGCGCGGCGTGGACCGTGGTGGCCCGAACCCAACGCCTGGCAGCCGAGGGGAAGTGGGACGAAGTCCGCGCCCTCTTGCAGAACCCGGAGGTGTGGCCCAACGACGCAGCGGTGCGGCAGTGGGCTGCGGCGGTCTGCTTCCGCTTCGGCCCCCGGGCGGCCGCCCACGCCCACTTGCGCAAGTCGCTGGAACTCGAACCCTCGCCGGAGGCCCTGCTGCAACTGGCGCAGAGCGAGCCTCCAGCCGTGTCCGACTGGCCCATGCCCGCCGTCACCTCTGGCCCGGACGACCCGTCGCTCGGCTTGGCAGCGGTCGCCGACATGGGCCAGCCAGAGCCGGACGGATCAGAAGCCGGCGGGGCCGGCGCGGGCGTCAGGCAGCAGTTGGAGGGTGTTCGGTTGTTTCTGGCGGGGGACTACGCCAGGGCGGGGGAGGCCTTTGAACAAGCCCTTCTTCAAGGCGGCGACGCGCGCGAAGCCCTCATTGGCATGGCCGCGGCAGCCTTGAAGGCGGGCGACTTGGCCGCGGCCCGCCAATGTTGTGACGCGCTGTGCGCGCAGCGTAAGGGCGACCCGCTAGCCGGGCAGTTGCTTAAACTCATCGAAACGGCCGAAACCAATGGGTCAGCGTCCGGGGCAACCGCCCCGGCGGCCTCGACCCTGAATCCACCGCCCAAAGCGGTCCAATCGCCGCCGCCGGCCCAACCGGCGCCTGCCGAAACGCCCGTGGCCTCGATCCTCATTCTCGTGCTCAACCAACTTGAGCACACGCGCCGATGTCTGGACAGCCTGGCGGCGCACACACGCTTGCCGCACGAGATCATCGTGGTGGACAACGGCTCGCAAGACGGCACGCCGGAGTTCCTGCGCGAATGGTTGGCCCGAACGCCTCACGGCAGGGTGATCCGCAATAAGACCAACCGCGGGTTTGCCGCCGGGAACAACCAGGCCCTGGCCCTGGCCCGGGGCCAGCACGTCGTGCTCCTGAACAACGACACGGTGGTCACCCCCGGTTGGCTGGAGCGGATGCTGGCCGTGCTCCGCCGGCATCCGAACACCGGCATCGTGGGGCCAATGTCCAATTGCGTTTGCGGCCCGCAACTGGCGACCGAGGTGGGATACACCGACATCAACAGCCTGCCCGCGTTTGCTGAGAGGTGGGCGCTCCAACACGCCGGGCAGGCGTTCGAAGTGCCGCGTGCCGTCGGCTTTTGTCTGCTGGCGCGCCGCGAAGTCATCGAGCGCATCGGCGGCTTGGACGAGCGTTTTGGCAGCGGCAATTTCGAGGACGACGACTTTTGCCTGCGGGCGCGGTTTGCCGGTTTCTCCATCCGAATTGCCCGGGACGTGTTCATTCACCATGTGGGCAGTCAGACGTTCAAGGGCGCCAAGATTGACTATCGCCAGGCCATGCTTCGCAACTGGGAGCTGTTCCGAGCCAAATGGCAGTTGCCCGCCGCCAGCAAACTCGAGCACGGCTATCGCGTTCCGGCCGCGCCGCCCCCCGGGTTGTCGCTGGTCGTGCCCCTGCGCTCGCTCGCGGACTCCCACGAGTCGGCGGACGGACAAGTCTGGGTTGAAAAGGCCGCCTCCCAAGCGGCTACTGCCAATGCTGTTTCGGTCCAGACCGACCACGCACGGCCAGGGCGGGCGGCGCCGCTCAAACTGCCTGCTTGCGCATGGGTGGGACACTTGGGCGAAGCGCGCGATCTGCTGCGTCAACGGAAACTCCCCGCGGCTTGGGCGGCCGCCGTGGCCGCGCTCCAGAAACGCCCGTTCCATCCGGAGGCCTTCCTGCTGCTGGCCGAAATCGCCCAAGCGGCAGGAGACGGCGTGGCTGCGCGTTGCTGTGCCGAGCACGCCCGGCGCATCGCACCGGCGTTCAAGGCGGCGCGACAATTCCTCAAGCAGCGGTTTCAAGCCTGCACGCGCCCTTCCTGGCTGGTGCTGCCCGAACAGGTGCAGCACGCGGACGCCGCGCGGCCCGGCCGGCTCTCCGTCTGTCTGATCGTCAAGAACGAAGAGCGTTTCCTGGGGCAATGCCTGCGGTCGGTGCGCGACCTGGCGAATCAAGTGATCGTGGTGGACACCGGCTCGACCGATCGAACCGTCGAGATTGCCCGCCAACACGGCGCGGAGGTTTACCCGTTTGCCTGGTGCGACGATTTCAGCGCCGCCCGCAACGCGGCGCTGGAGCACGCGACCGGCGATTGGGTGCTGATGCTGGACGCCGACGAGGAATTGTGCGCCGAGAGCCGGCCGAAACTGCTGGCCGCCCTGAGCCAGCCGACCGTCATGGCGTGGCGGCTGCCCATCGTGGACGTGGGCCACGAAGCGGAAGGTTGTTCGTATGTGCCGCGGCTGTTCCGCAACGCGCCGGGGTTGTTCTACGTCGGCCGGGTGCATGAGCAGGTGTTCAGCAGCCTGGAGGTCCGCCGCGCCGAGTGGGGATTGGAGAACCGCCTGGGCGACGCCCGCCTCCTCCACCACGGCTACACGGCGGAGTTGACGCGCGATCGCGACAAGGTGCAGCGCAACCTGCGCCTGCTGGAGCAGGCCGTTGCCGAGATGCCCAATGAACCGCACCTGCTGATGCATTTGGGGCTGGAGTTGGCGCGCGCCGGACGCGAGCCGGAGGCCCTGACGCGCTACCGCGAGGCCTTCCAGAGCCTCTCGGCCAAGCCAGCGGCGGAGGTAGTGCCCGAGTTGCGCGAAACCCTGCTCACCCAACTCTCCGCGCGTCTGACCGCAGCGCGACAGTTTGACGAGATCGTACGCGTGTTGGCCTCGCCCCTGGCCACGGAGCACGGCGGCTTGACCGCCTCGCTGCACTTTGCCCGAGGCCTGGCGCACCTGGAGCTGGGGCAGTACCACGAAGCCGCCGAGCACATGCGACAGTGCCTGGCCAAGCGCAACGAGCCGTGTCTGACGCCCATCCATCGCGACATCCGCACCGCCGCGCCCCACCACTGTCTGGCGGTGGCGTTGGCCAAACTGGGCGACGTCGCGGGCGCCGAGCAGGCCTTCCGCGCCGGACTCCAGGACGCCCAGCCCACCGCGGCGCTCCGGCTGGACTACGCCCGTTTCTTGCACGAGCAACGCCGACCGGTCGAGGCCCTCCAGCAGTTGCACGCGCTGATCAGCCAGGACGCAGCCCATGCGGAGGCCTGGCGGCTGGGTGGGCGTATCGCTCTGGGACAGCCGGCATTCCTGGAATTCGCGCGCGATTGGACCGGCGAGGCGCTGCGCTACCAAGCCGGCGACCCGGTTCTGACAGCCCAGCGGGCCGAGGCGCTGATGTTGAGCGGTGATGTGGCCGGCGCGTTGCCACTGTGGAAGCAGGCCTGCAACGGCCATCCCCAACCGACCGCCAGCGCGGCACGCATCCTCTGCGAAGTGATCGAGTCCCCGACCGTCTCGCCTCTGCCGGCGAACACGGATGAAACCGTGCTCAGTCGCGCCTTCTTGGACTGGTATCGCAAGTTGATCCAAACGCACCCGGCCACGGTGCACCGGTTGAATGAGCGCGTGACCCAACTGGCCGGGGCCTTGCCCTCGGCGGCACGCGTGCTGCAAGCGGCCATGGCCGAGGCCGACCACCCGGAGGCGGTTCACGCATAACAGGGTGACTGACGTGGCCCGGGACGGCTCCTCGCCACGCCGGACCGGACCGCGCGAGGCCGCGAGCACCTTGGCGGCCGGCCAGGCAGTGCTTCGAAGCCATGGGTGGCTGGATCGCCCCTGAATCCTCGCCGGGCGCCTTGGCGGTCACGTGCGAAGGGCCGACGCACCGTCGGCCCGGCACGCTGTCGCTCTCTTGCCCGCAGAACTCTCTGCTTGTTGGAAGGCGATGGACCTTCCGATGGTTGCCCGCGCCAGCGTTTCCAATTTGACAGTCCGGCCTGTTCCCCATGAACATCCGCGCATGACAGATTCTACCAACACACCTGGTTCGCCCTCCGTCTCCCGTCGTCAATTCCTGTCCACCGCTGGTCGTGTCGCGGCGACCTCGGCCCTGGCGGGCGTCGTCCTGCCGCCGGTGCATGCGGCATCGGACAACACCATTCAGGTGGCGCTGATCGGCTGTGGCGGTCGCGGTACGGGCGCCGCTGGCCAGGCGCTTTCAGTCAAGAACGGGCCGATCAAGCTGGTTGCCCTGGCCGATGTGTTTGCCGAGCGGCTGCGGGACAGCCACGAGCGGTTGAAGCGACAATTCGCGTCGCAGATGGACGTACCGCCGGAACGCCAGTTTGTGGGTCTGGACGCCTATCGCAAGGCGATGGACTGCCTCAAGCCGGGTGACGTGGCTATTTTTGCCACGCCGCCGGCCTTCCGCTGGGTGCATTTCAGCTACGCGGTGCAAAAAGGGTTGAACGTGTTCATGGAGAAGCCGGTCACGGTGGACGGCCCGACCAGCCGGCGGATGTTCAAGTTGGGCGAGGAATCGGTAAAGAAGAACCTCAAGGTCGGCGTCGGGCTGATGGTCCGGCACTGTCGGGGTCGGCAGGAGCTCCATGCCCGGATTGAGCGGGGCGAGATTGGCGAGCTGATCATGCTGCGAGCCTACCGCACGGGCGGCCGCGCCGCCGCGGTCCGGCCTCCGCCCGCCGGCACCAACGAGTTCCTCTATCAAATCCGCCATTTTCACAGCTTCCTGTGGGCCGGCGGGGGGTTGTTCAGCGATTACAACATCCACCAGATTGACGAGTGTTCCTGGATGAAGAACGCCTGGCCGATGCGCGCCCATGCGGTGGGTGGACGCCATTTCCGCGGAGACGCCGTGGACCAGAACTTCGACAGCTACGCCGTCGAATACGTGTATCCCGACGGCACGCGGCTTTGGTTTACCGGTCGGCACATCCCCGGCTGCCACGAGGAATTCGCCAGTTACGTGCACGGCACCAAAGGCTCGGGGATCGTTTCGACTTCGGCTCATACTCCAGGGCGGGTGCGGCTGTTCCGCGGCCACAACCCCACCCGCGAGGCCCTGCTGTGGGCGTTCCCTCAGCCCGAGCCGAACCCCTACCAGTTGGAGTGGGATGACCTTATTGCCGCCATCCGCAACAACACGCCTTACAACGAGGTCGAACGCGGCGTGCGCGCCAGCCTGGTCACCGCCATGGGCCGCATGGCCGCGCACACCGGCCAGATCGTCAACTACGAGGACATCCTCAACAGCGACCATGAGTTCGCGCCGGATTTGGACAAGCTGACCGAAGATTCGCCGGCGCCTCTGCGTCGCGGGCCGGACGGGAAATACCCCGTGCCCGCGCCCGGCCAACTGGGATTGCGGGAATACTGAGCCGAGCGCATTGGGCCGGGGCACAGACCGCCACGGCGTTGCTGAAAGCCGAACTTGCCGCCGTCCGGCTACGGCAGGTCGGTCCCACACGGCCAAGTTCGCCTGAGACGCCCGCCGTCGCCTCTTGCCGCCGGCTGCCAGGTCGCGCGTCGGCTCGCAGGCAAGGGGGCCTTACCAGGGCTTGCGCGCGTTCATCGCCTTGAGAATTGCCCGTTTGAGCGCCAGGAAGTCCACACTGCCCTGCTCCCGGTAGATCACTTCGCCCTCTGGACTGAGCAACACCGTGTAAGGCACGTCGCCCTGCCAAGCGGGGTCAAAGGCGTTGATCAGCGGCTCGCGCTCGTCGGCCCCGAAGATCAGGTTGCGACAGGAGGCCTGCTGTTTCTTGAGGAACTCCAGCACCTTGGGTTGTTCACTGGGCCGGTTCAGGGAAACGGTCACCAGTTCGAAGTCTCGGTGGCGGTACATTCGGTTGGCGGTAACAAACTCCCCAAACTCGGCCACGCACGGCGCGCACCAGGTGGCCCAGAAGTTGACCAGTCGGAATTTGCCGCTCTGATTCCGGCGCAGGTCGCGCAGCGAAGCGGCATCCGCCGGCGCCAGTGTGACCGGCTCGGCGGCCAGTTTCTCGAAATAGGCCCGCACCTGGTCGGCCTTCTCGGCCCACTTGACCGAGCAGCCGACCACCTTGGTTTGCTGCACGGGGGGTTGCCGACCGGCCAGCACGGCGTCCACGGCGTCGCGCAAGTAGGGCCGCTTGACGTGTTGGGTGCGTTCGGAGTCGTCAATCGCCCCCACGTAGCGCAGCTTGCGCTCGGCGTCGAACAGGAAGGCATGGGGCGTGGCCACCGGCCCGTAGGCTCGCGAGACTGCCTCCGTGTCACCGTCGTAGAGATACGGGAAGTTGAATCCTCGCTCCTTGGCGCGCAGTTTCATCTCAGCAAACGAGTCGCCCATGTCTGACCAACCCAGCTCGTCCAGCCGGACCGCCCTGGGATCATTCGGGCTGATGGCGACGACCGCGACGCCTTTGGGCTGGTAGTCCGTGACAAATTGCTTGATGCGCTCCTCGTAGTACTGAGCCGTAGGGCAGTGGTTGCAGGTAAAGATGACGACGAGGACTTTCGCTTGAGCAAAGTCCTTGAGCGCCCAGTTCCGGCCGTCCACGCCGGGCAAGTTGAAGTCCGGTGCCGGCGCGCCCAACGGCAGCGTGCGTGGTGCGTCGGCCGCATGCGTTGTGGTGAACATCGTCAGCCCGGCCAGCAGGAGTGATGGCAGTGTTTTCATGGCGCCTGAAAGTAGGCGCATCTGACCGAATCAGCAAGGACTGGCGGCTGGAAGTTTGGGTATGCCCTTCTGCGGCCGGCGGTATACCCTCGAGCGAGAGCCGCCGATGCAGCGGTCTGCTTAATCACCGTCCTTTTCTCGCAGGGCCTTGGCCATTCGGGCAATGTCACGTCCCCCGCGAATCCCCACATAGAACAGCAGCACGGCGTACCAAACAATGGACGTCAGAATCAGCACCGTCCAGGCGAGCAGGAAAAACAGTGTCATGGCGAGTCCTCCCGGGGCACGGCAGGAACCTGTGCGGCATCGGTCCGGGCCACCAGCGAGCCTAGCAGCATCCCGGCGAAGGCCATGCCAAAGGATGCCGCCCCTGCTGCCTCGGCCGAAATGGCAAACCCCTTGGGCAACCCGCCCTTGGTGACCAGCAGGTTGATCAGCAGAAAACTGAGCGGCCCCACGGCGCCCAAGACCAACGCGGCGTAGGCGCCGGCAGTCCGAGCGCGACGCCAGTAAAGGCCGGCCACCAACAGCGTGAACACGCTGGCCAGGTAGATGTTGCCGGTGACCGCCAGGTAGCTCCAAGCATCGCCGGGCAGTTCGTACCACAGCCCCCAGAACACCAGGAACACGCCGATCGCCACGACCAGGCAGCGTGTGATCAGGAGCTTCGTGGCCGCCGACAACGGGCGTTTCACGCAGGGCATGATCAGGTCGTTGTAAATCACCGTTGCCCATGTCAGCAGGTAGCCGCTGTCGGTGGACATTTCGGCCGCCAACATGGCCGCCACCACCAATCCCAGGACCCCCACCGGCAGCAAGTGGGCCAGATACAGCGGCATGGCGTTGAGGCTGTCCGCCGGTGGCACACGGCCGGGCTGGCTGAAATAGACCAGCGCTGCCGCGCCCCAGAGCACCGGCAGCGCCCAGCGCCCCACAAAGTAGTAGGCGGCGCGCGCATAGACCTGCTGCGCGGCCCGCTCGTCGCGTGCCGCCAGCACGCGCGACACGTTTGGCTGCCAGGTCGTCACCGCCGCCAGTTGAAACAGCGCCTGCCACAGCACAAAGCCCCATTTCCAACTGGTCGGATGGAACGGATTGTAGGGATGCGCCGCCAGGGTTTGCCCGACCCCTTCCCGCGTGCCGTCCCAGCACAGCCACAATTGCTGCGTCAGCCCGGTCCAGCCCCATTCGGCAATGACCAGCACCGACACCACCACGATGCCCAAGCCCATCACCAGAAACTGCAGATAATCGGTCACCAGCACCGACACCATGCCGCCCAGCGCCGTGTAAAGAAGAATCAGCCCCAGCAGGGCGGTCATGACCCATTTCAAATGCGCCTCCGGCACGCCGCTGACGTGCACCAGGAACTGCCCGCCCACTTTCAGGAAGATGCCCATGTTGAGCAGGCCGCCCAAGATCACCACCAGCCCCGCCAGCCACCGCACCCGCCGCCCGAAACGGCGCTCGAACAACTCCGGAATGGTCATCACTCCGGCTGCCCGCAAGGGCCGGATCACAAACCCCGTCCGGCCCACCCCGTACATCGCCAGCGCCATCAGCACCCCCACGGTCGCCCCGGCAAAGCCCTTTTGGTAGCCGGCCTGCGCCGCATACATCATGGTGATCACCCCCATCTCCGTGGCCGCCAGCGACGCAACGCCCAGGTTCACGTCCATTTCCCGGCCGGCGATGGCGAAATCCTCCACCCCGCGCACAAACCGTTTCATCCACACCCCCGCCGCCATGCAAGCAGTGAGGTAAACCAGGATGATGACCCAATCGAGCAACGTCAGCGCCACGGTTCAGCCTTCAACGGAAAGTTCATCAGTAACCGGCCGCCACGCCGCAAGGCATCGCCTGCGTCCGGGCCAGAGCTGGCCCAAAAAGCGCCAATCCGCCTGCCCGGACACACCAACCTGCCACAGCAAAGCGGCACCGACTTTAGGAGCAGCAATTGCTGTCTCGCCGGGCGACCACGCCTCGCCCGGCCGGATCGGCAGGAAGTTGCTCGAGAATTCGTTCCGCCCCTCTGCACAGCAGCCTCTTAGCAGGAACACACAAGGGCGTCACCGAAAAACTCGCACGGCTGTCCCGCAGTCCCGCCTCGTCGGCCCCCCACCGCTACCTTGACAACCGGCTCTGAGTTGGCCACCTTCAGCTCAAGCAGGGCAGCCACGTGTGCATTACCCCGATCCGACAGCACGAGTCCACGAACCGGTTGACGCGCATTGCCGCCGCGTCCTCCACCGCCGCGGCCGCAGTCGTGCAGCGTTACCGCCAGCGTCCGCGCGAGGAACTGTATGACCTCGGCGCTGATCCGGACGAACCCCGCAACCTGGCCGTCGAGCCGGCGCACGCCGCCCGGCTCGCGCAGATGCGCGCGCAACTGGCCGCTTGGATGCAGGCCCAGCGCGACACCCAGGCCGTCTTCAACGAACCGCGGCTGCTCGCGGAGCCGGCTTCCTACGCGCCGGTCACCAACCAAGCCGCTGCGGGCGAACCACCGGCCCGCCCGCGAGGGGCTGCCGTTCGCAGCGACTTGCGGCCGAAACCCGGCCTGCCGGCCGGGGTGGACGCCGACAAGACCGTTCCCCAACCTGCCAAAGCCAACTGAATCCGACCTATGTCCCGATTCCTACTCAGCGCAGTTCCCTTCCTGGCAACAACCCGGCCGCACCCCGCGATGAAAACGACCCCCGGGGTGCGGCGTTTCGCCGGGCCGCCGTCCCAACACGACTCCGGGCGGTGGGCGAGCACCGCCAAGGGGCTGTTGGAAAGGCCGCAGCCGGAGTGCCGACTGCTGCCGGTTGCCGGTCCACACCGCCCGAGGCGCAGCTTCGCCGCCGTCCTGGTTTCGGGTCTTGCCCTCTTGGCCCTTGCCGGCGGTGGGGACGGGCGTCTTGCCGCCGCCGAGAAGCCCAATCTGATTTTCATTCTCAGCGACGACCTGGCCCAGGGCGATCTGGGCTGCTATGGCCAAAAGCTCATTGAGACCCCGCGCCTGGACCGGATGGCACGCGAGGGCACCCGCTACACCCAAGCCTACTGCGGCACCAGCGTTTGCGCGCCCAGCCGCGCGTCGCTCCTCACCGGCCTGCACAGCGGCCATTGCCCGATCCGCGGCAACTGGGAGGTCAAACCCGAAGGCCAGCTCCCGCTGCCGGCCCAGACGGTGACAGTGGCCCGGCTTCTGCAACGCGCCGGCTATGCGACCGCGTGCATGGGCAAGTGGGGCATGGGCATGTTCGACACCACCGGCAGCCCGCTCAAGCAGGGGTTTGATCACTTCTTCGGCTACAACTGTCAGCGCCACGCCCACTCCTACTTCCCCACCTACCTCTACCGCGACGATCAGCGGTTTACGCTGCCTGGCAACGACGGCAAGACCGTCGGCCGGACCTACGCCCAAAACCTGATTCAGGCGGAGGTGCTGCGCTGGGTGCGGGCGCAGAAGGACCGGCCGTTCTTCCTCTTCTACGCCATCACCCTGCCGCACGGCCGGCACGAGATTGACGACCTGGGCATCTATGCCGACAAGCCCTGGACGGCCCAGCAAAAGGCTTACGCCGCCCAGGTCAGCCGCCTGGACCGCGATGTGGGCCAACTGCTCGACCTGTTGAAGGAGCTGGGGTTGGAGGAAAAGACGCTGGTCATCCTGGCCGGCGACAACGGCTCGTCTTGGGCGCCCGATTCCGAGCTGGGCCGGCTGTTCGAGCAGGCGGCCAACGGCCTGCGCGGTTTCAAACGCAGCCTGTATGAGGGCGGCCTGCGCCAGGCAGCCATCGCGCGCTGGCCCGGCGTGGTGCCGGCCGGCCGCGTGCGCCACGAGCCGTGGGCGTTCTGGGATTTCCTGCCGACGGCTGTCGAGCTGGCCGGGGCGACACTCA
>Ga0073932_1001860_pt1 | contig 36462 bp, 41 predicted proteins | sample DewCreD2012metaG_FD_76967 | JGI IMG/M metagenome (GOLD analysis project Ga0073932, IMG submission 76967) | Hot spring sediment bacterial and archeal communities from British Columbia, Canada, to study Microbial Dark Matter (Phase II) - Dewar... ...
ATTCCTCCTTTTCTTTTGGTTTCGTCAACTCTAAGAAAGAGGAATCCGTTTTGTTTTGCAAGATGTTAAAACAACAAAAACATGAAAAACCGCTTAATCACGTAAACTCGTTACAAAGCCTAATATTATATAATTAAATCAGTGCTCTTTCGGAATGCACGGTTCTGGAATCCTCTGAATCTCTGGAAACCTATTGTATTCTTTAGGTATTTATTTTAGAAATCCTTTTTTTGGAGGTGCTTCTCTATGGCAGTGGTTCCCATTTTCGATCCCAAAGCAGCCGGTCGCCCCATGAAAGTGGCCGGGTTCATGTCCGGTTCCGGCACAAATATCCTGAGGCTGATTGAGAGAGAAAAACTGCTCAAAGCAAGAGACGGTGCTTCCCCTTATGAGGTGGTATTCATTTTCAGTGACCGGTCAGACGGGTCGTGTTACGGAGAGAGCATTGCCTGTGACACAGGTATTCCCTATATCAGTTACGACATCCGCACCTTTCACAGACTCAGGGCTCTGAAAAGGACGGTTTCCACGCCGGAAGGACTCGAGGCCAGAAGAGAGTATGACAAGGTGGCTGCGACCCTTGTCAAGGCTTTCAAGGTGGATGTGATCGCCCTGGGAGGGTACATGAGTTATCTGACCCTGGACCGCTGCATTAACGTCCACCCGGCTGATCTGTCCATTTTGAACGCAAAGGGTAAGCCCAAATACGCGGGCGACAATGCTGTGGTGGATGCCATTGCCGCCGGAGAGAAGCTCTTGAGATCCTCAACCATCTGGACGGACAAGGGAGTGGATACGGGGCCTATCCTGATGGTTTCCGATCCTATAAGAGTCCAACTGCCGGAACCCCTGGAATCTCTGGTTGCCGACAGGGAAAAACTGCTCAGGGTCGCGGAGGAGCATCAGAACCGGCTCAAGGAAGCAGGGGACTGGAAGATTTTTCCCCTGACCATTGAGATGATCGCAAGAGGCCGGTACGCCATTGACGATCAAGACCGCGTCTACGTAGACGGTCAGCCCGTGCCCAAAGGATATCGGAAGCCTTAAAAAAGCTGGATATCCCTTGTCCCTGTGTTTATAATGCCCGTGATTCCCGAATGGTCTGTGCCTCGGAATTCTCCTTTTCTCTCGCTTGGGTTTTGAACGGTTTCGACCATTTGTATTCTTATTTGAATTTGTTTCGGATTTCGGATTTGTTGCTTCGGATTTGTTTTTCTTTACGCTGCGCCCATAGCTCAGTTGGATAGAGCGACGGACTACGAATCCGTAGGTCGGGTGTTCGAATCACCCTGGGCGCACCAGTTAATTCAAGGACTTAGCCACCTCGGCCAAGTCCTTCGTTTTTTCTGTGTGAGAGTCTGTGTGAGAATTTCCATTGATCTCACGGTCAAGAACCGTCATGGCCTCGCGTTCAGCCTCTCCGATAGAATGCAAGTAAATCTCAGTTGTGCTCCGATTTTCATGGCCCAAAATGCGCTGGATCGAACTGATAGGCACCCTGGCTTGATCTAGCATCGAGGCTCCAAAGTGGCGAAGGGCATGGAAGCGGAAGTATCTAACTCCTGCCTTCTTGCAAAGGGTCTTCATTATCTTCTTCCTCTCCAGGTAAGGCCCATCCACCCATTTGTCTCTAAGTTTATCCTTGTATCTGTGCCAGAAGACCCAAGGTTTCCCTTTGTCTCGCGAGGCGTACCGGCGGGAAAGGGCATCGTGCAATTTCTCGGGCATCGGAACTTTCCTGGGAGTAAGATGACCTCCCCTCTTCTTGCGTGTGTAGAGAACGACATATCGCTCAATGAAATTCACATCGTTCCAGGTCAGCCGGTTTACCTCGCTCATCCTTCCCATCGTCAGGGCTATCGTCCACAGGTAGTCCCGCGTATCGAGATCTGCCGCAAGGATGACTCTCAAAACGTCTTCCTTGCTCGGGACATACCTGGCCCTCCTTTCCACGGGAAAGAATTTGATACCCTTGGTAGGGTTCTTGGTCACCCAGCCTCTTTGGGGTTCGATCCCGAAATTGAAAAGTGCCCTCATGCAACGAAGCTCCTTATTCGCAGTGTATGGGGAAACTTGATCTGACCTCTTCAGTAGATAGGACTCAATCATAGAGGTTGAGATTTCGCTGCACTTCAACTCCTTCCACTCCTTCACCCACCGGCGGGCATAATAAAGATTATCAGTATAGTGCCTGCCACAGTTATACGCCTTGACATGATCCAACCTCTTATTGACCAGATCCAAGAAGGCCATGTCGGTTGGGGTCACCGTCTCCTCTTTCGGTTTTGCTAGCTCCTCCCTTCTTTTTGATTCGGCCTTTTTGGCCTCGGTTTTTGTTTTGAACCAGGCCCCCGTATGCCTGGCCCCCTCCAGGGTGAAGTCCCATCTCCACCCCTTGCCCTTTACCGAATAGACGCTCATAGAGATCCTCCTTCCTAGGGAACAAAAGAGAACCCCCGAGCTTCTTGCCGCCCAGCATCTCCCAATGCTTGTAAACCCAAGACGGGCTCTTGCGGAGATAGAGAGCGACCTCCTTGGGGTTCAATATATTGTCATTTCCCATGGTTTGTCAACCCGCTGATTTTAATGCGAATTTTTGCCTGTCAGCATGGGCGCCGCACGGAAGGAATTTTGGGCGGCAATCAGTGTCTTGGGGCCTTTGAGGTTGGTGATCTTTGTCTTGGAATCTTATCTAGGCCGGTACAGAATTCTTTTTGGTACTAACTTGCTAATCTTTCTTTCTCAGTTCCTTCAGAAGCTCTTTCTTTATCCTCCACTTCTTTTGTTGTACCTTGTCAGCAACCTTCTTTATCCAGTTCAAAATTGTTCTCTCTCCTACATGACCACATGGATAGCCTTCGGAGACATATCTCTCAACGATTTTTGCGGGCTCAAAACTCCCCTTGCCAACAACCTTGTAAAGCCACTTTTTGAAAGCATCCACTCCAGACTCCCTGTACCTTGGGACTTTCAGATAAGGGTGCAGTTTTCTTAGAAAGTCCAGTTTTCTCGAAATCAGGTGGTAAGCCTTGTCAACGGCAGCCTTGTTGGCCACTTCGCGCAGCTGGATACGAGTCATGGCTGCGACAAACTTCTCCACGCTATGGACAAGTCTCATCTGATACTTTGCTATCGCATTCACTTCCTCTATTTGCTTCTTGTTCTTTTTGTAAAGATCGTGCCACTTCATCGCCATGTGGGAACGTACTTTGCGCATGTCTATTTCCCTGAATTGTTCTCTCACAACTGCGGTTATTAACCTTTGAAACCTTTGTGTGTCCAATCCGTGTTTTTCACAGTACGATCCAATAGCGGAGGACGGAATGCGCTTTCTTCCTGAGTTCTTGAGCAAGTCCTCGCCCCGTTCACCTTGCAGTTTGGCATTCTCCTTGAGCTCTACTACGTTATCGAATCGAGAAACGATGTAGGTAGGCAGCCCCGTGTCTTCAACTGTGTTCTTTCTCAGACTCTCTTTCAAAAACAGGTCACTCTGTCTGTTCAGGTCAATGTGAATTCCCGTTTCAGCTTGAAGAGTGGTATTGGCGGCACCTGAGATGATGCATTTGCCACTTTCCATGACGCTCCCAAAGATGGAGAGAATAGTGGATTTGTTCTTACATTTGTCGAAGTCTTGAATCCCAAAGACCCCCTTGTTGGCTCGGGGGATCTTCTTAGGTTCCACTTCCCACCGATTTTCGCTCCTGATCATGGTTCCCGTTATGCCTGCTTCACTCGTCCTATCGGGCTGAGATTCCTCACTCGCTATGTTCACATCCTGGGCAGCTTCCCATAGCAATTTCTTTCCACTGGCAGAAGATCCGATGAAACAATTGTGGATTCTTGAGTTGTATCCATCATCCATATCTCCCGAGTATCCCTGTGCGATCACGGATTCAAATGAATCCTCGAAGGCAGCATCCTTGTTGAGACCCACGATCCCGTGTCTTTCCGCGATTGCCTGCTTGTGTGCATCCAGCAGATCCCATCTGTCGCCGCCCTTTGGAGCTTGCTTCATGAGCTTCTGTAAGAACTTCTCGACATGCTTGAGCTCTTCCTTACTGGCCTGCATGATTCTGGTCGGTGTTGCGCCGGATCTGATTCTTTCTATCCCGATTTTATTCACGAACCTGTTCTTCTTGATCTCCTCCCTCTCCACAGTTCCCAAGACCTCAATAGGTTCGCCCTTCTTGAGTATCCTCTTCAATCTCTTCCGCCACTTCTTTGAGAGGTTGGTAGTCTTCACCGTGTCTCCATCACTGTCCATGAGTGTCGCATCAGAGACTGACTTGAATTTGCCGTCGGACTGCATTTCCATTTCCGGTTTCTTCAAGTCCTTGACACGGCACCATACTTTGACAACAACTTCTCCCGCTTCTTCATTGGCCACATCATCAATGGAAGAATAGTCGAAATCCCCGAATTTGAGTTTCTTGCTTTTCTTTGCCATTTCTACCCTCCTTTACTTAAACAGTTTATGAAGTTTAGGTTTCCTGCCTTTGCGCCTTGCCTGCCTTTTTAGAGCCTTTCTTGATCGCCGGTACACCATGCCCCGACGAAAAAAGGGGCGGTGGCCCTCTCCAATCGTAGTAAGCTTCCTTCATTTTCGTTTTCATCTTTCTCTTCTCCTTGCTCGGCTTGCAGAACATTTCTTCAAAACGAGGCTGAGGTTTTGAATGACGGCATTCCCTAATTGCCTTGACCAATTCCCACTTAGCTCCCCCTCTTCGAGAGGCTTGGGCCAGAGGGCACCCTTTGAGACTACCCTTGTATCTACAAGTGGCTGGGCACACCTCGTCCTTTCGATGGCCAGTTATGACGTGAGCGATACCCAGCCAGTCACGTTCCACCTTCAATCGCTCCATCCACTCCCCTCCGGTTAATAGGTTCAGATCAAACGACCGGAGTTTGCGAAGATTGAAGTCAAGCCACTGCACCTGCCTCGTGAGCCTGCCGAATTCAAGGTTGAAGAAATCCATTGGCTCGAAGAGACCGAGTCCGTCAAGCCAGCGTGTCCTCCCAGTCAGTTCAACCCTGACAAATTCCACCTCTCCAGAGTCAGGCTCCAATGGACGGATGTAGACCTTGACGAAAAGGGCGCTCTGCCCGTCATTGATGTAGTACGTGACGCGAGGGAGGCTTGAGTCTGATGGCCAGGCGGTTCGTGCATTCTTCAGATGCAGTGCCTTGACTATTCTGTTCTGAAGATGCACGGCAGTTTCATGTGGGCCTGGGTAGAAATCCCACGCGAACTCCACAAGGCAAAAGTGGAAGTCCACAACACAGGCGGTGTTCGTCAATACCCACCCAAGTTTAAGCAACTCACGAATTTGCACATCATGTATCTCGATCAATGCATCCAGGTTTTGGGCGTTACTAATTTTGTCATGAAGCACAAATGCCTTTCCGAGTCTGCCGATCTTGAAATAAGTTCGAGTTCTGAAATGCTGTGGCATGATGGGTTCTCGTGTGGCTTTTTCCGGCAGGCTTCTTCCGAGGTGGAGATATTTTCCGAGCTGTGGCAAAAGAGAAGATTGCCGGTTCAAGACCAACGTGATCCAGCACTTGTCTAGGCAGAAAGAACACCTCATGTCTCACCTTTCTTTGCGTTAGTTCTTGGTAACTGCACCCAGAGGGCCGTTCAAAGTCACTTCAAGGTTTCAGATTAGTTTTTTATTCACTTTCCCAAGGGATCTGCTGTTCTGGTGGTGTCGCAAGTTGTTCTATCTCCTTCTTGCACCCCGTCTGAGAGACTTTGCTGGTTGAGGCAGGTTACGAGGACGGCATCCTGTAACCTGCCCTTCGACATCACTTCTTCATCCCGATCAATCGCGCTTTCCTCTGAGTTTCTTAGGATGTGAAGAACTCCTTATTATTTCAGTTTGTTGTTCTAGGAAATCCTTCAGGGCCTGCGTATTTTCGCGAATACGCAATGCGTTCCTGAATTTTTGGCCCAGGGGCAAGAAGTTTTCATTTCCCGTCATCTCCAATTCAAGGGAGTTGGAGCAACCATCACAGAAAAGCTGGATGTTGACTGTAGGGGCAGAGATCGAGAATTCGTCGTCCCATAATGCTTCAAACCCCCACAGTGCGCTGACCCGACCATTGAACATCATAGATCCGCACTCAGGGCATTCAAAGTTGACAGGCATAGACTCATTCTCCTTCTTAGTCTTTTGTTCTTCCATTTGCTTGCCCTCCAATAAGTTTTGAGTTGCACTCTCGGGCGCGCGGATGAAGCCATCATCAATTACTTTTGATGTTTTCTTTTCCATAATAAGTTTCCTTTCTTCAGCGTAAGGTTACTTCGCTCGGGTTGATTGATAGTCTCCCAACCCGAGGGAGTCGGCGACGATCGCCCTTCCGCTTCTTTCTCCTACTCTTCACCTCCTTTCTCTTCGATCTCTTTGCCATCTCAATGCTCCTCTCTGAAAAGGTTATCCAAGCCCACTCCTGTTTCCCCTAGAGTTATTTTACAAGATTCAAAAACGGGTCTTGGTGAATTCTGCTGCCCTGTTTTTACCGCTACCTTTCCTGGTTGAGGTAAGTTGCCAGGGCAGCTTTCCGCGTCCCAGCTCTAGTTACAGGGAAAGAAAACCGTCGGATCGCTCACCTCGTGCACGACGATTTCTGAGAATGCCTCGTACAAGATCATGGATTTGAAATGCAGTCTGGTAAAAGTATCAGAGGATTCATCAGCGGTCGCGTGAATGAATACCTTCTTGCCAAACCGCTCTGGATTGTGCAGGAACTTAAAGAAATCTTTCTTGGCTATTGGATCAAAAGTCAGCGCAAGCGTTCCTTCTCTCAAATCGGCTGACGAAAAAACGCGCATGGCCACGTTATCACCTGTTCCGTTCTTGATGGGAATCTCTGTTCCAGCATTTATAAAAAGCACTTCTAGAATGACATGTCTTTGCATAACCAATTCCTCCTTATTCTATTTTTGATTTTGAGATACTGTGTATTGTTGGTTGAATTCATCTCAGGCGTGGTCTCCTTTGCCATGCCTGAGACGTGCGGCTTTGGTCGGCCGTGCTCTTTCCCATGAGTTGCATTTGATCCTTAACAGCTCCGCTTTCCACATCGGTCGCAAACCACATACACATCCTCTTTGGAGAAATCTTCTTCTGTCAGGGGGTGCCAGTCTTCAGAGTCGGTACACCCCTCAGCTTCGGCGCAATCCAAACAAAGGATCTTGCCCCTGCTGTCCTCCCACGCAATCACATCATCCAACCTTATGATGCCCATAGTCTGTCCTCCCTTATTCTGAAGTTCGATCGTGTCTCTTCCTGTTCCGTGAACGCCTCTTGTCAGGTTCCTCACCTCCTTTCCTCAGGACTGTTGCTTCCCGTCTTCCGAAAAAAAAAGCCATGAGACTTGTCATCTCACGGCTTTAATTATCCTCTTGGCTTGATCTCTTGTCAGTAAAAATGCTGGAAAAACGCAATGTTACGAATTAAATGCTATTTGCGTTTACCCATAGTAAGTCGGTGTGAATCCTTTTTTGCTATCTTGTATTCTCTCCGGTCTCCCCCGAATCAATTCTTCTTTTCTTCTTTTCCGGATCTGGCCCATGGTAACTTGGCTTGGCACCCCCTACCTCTAGTTTCTTCCTTGCTTTGTACTCTCTGTGCTCCCCAGAATCAATTCGCCTTCGGTTGTGATAATACAAACGGCACTTGTCGGAGCAAAATCTAGATTTTGCCTTTGTCTTTTTGATGTGGTAGTTCCAGCATTCGTTGTTTTCGCACTTGTACACCAGCAGCCGGTTCTCTGGCTCTCGGAGGAAGGTAATCACACAGTAGGTCAAAAGGTCGTCAAATGCGATTTCTTTCCCGAAATCCACAGGACTCTCACCAATTTCACCATCAGCTTGCAGTCCAAGAAACGGCTTAATTCGGAAATTGTAGGCCGTCAAATACTCTTCGAGCGACTCACAATCAGTCAGGGTTTGCGATGTGCTCAGTTCAGCAAGCAGTTTTCGGAGACGTGAGCGTTCGCGCCTCACTTCTGTTGGCTGGGGCGGGGGGATCACAACATCAGATCCCACATGCTCTTGAAGCTTCTGTATCGCCTCCACTGACCTGCGGCAGTTAGCGAAGTCTAGAATTATTTCTTTACACTTTGAGCTCCAGGGAATATCGGCAGTCATGCTCTTATCTCTGAAAGGTTTTGGGCACAGGAAGTTCGGATTTTCACGAATGGGAAACCAGGGAGACCTCCGGAAATGGTGAAACATTTTTGCAAAAATGAAAAAATGTTGTCATTGTTTTATAGGGGTTGTCTTTGGAAGTCATCCTCAATGGCCTGATCGAAAAGGGTGGTAAATTTCCACTTTCAAAATTTCAATTTTACAATTAATCATCCGCTCCGCCCTGATCCTGATGCTCATGACCGCTTTCTCTAGAGCGTTATGAACTGCCATTTCCCATGGTCTACCCCGTTGAGGATTTCTTCATGGGAAATGCGTGTGCCCCAATCCTCAAGGTCAACAGACAATTTGTGGTCTGGCGCGAATTTCTTTTTAAGTGCACGTTCGATAGCTTTTTTCGTAGCACCCCCATAAAACCTTTTTTTCCCCCATCGGCCTTTGACCGCCTCCTCGTAGATAGGGAAGGTCATGCCCACGAACCCAACGAATTTTGACGGGCCAAAGGTTTGGCTCTTCTCATCAAATATCCAATACCAGGTTTGCCGAAGGAGCATCTCTCTTCTGTTCTTATCGATCCCAGGGCCGGAATTAAAATTCAGGAGTGACTGTCTTATTTCAGCTTTGCTATTGACGAAATCGGGGGGCACCATCGAGGGCTGTTTTTTGTTGATGGCTGATCGAGGTTTCATAGGCACAATCCTCCTTGATTGATTTCATACTTTGGAGAGAAAATGCTATCATTCGCATTGCGAGCTATCCAATGCCACCTCAATTCCGGTGCTGAGAAGGAGAAGGTGATTTTGAAGAATTGTAATTTTGAAAAGGCCACTTTGAGGAAACACTATTCTCCTCTGGACAGTGAAGTTCCGCTCCGAAGAAATCCTCACAAACCTTGGAAATCCTGCTTTCTCATCCTCTCGCTTGCCTTTATTCTAGCTCAACCTGTTTTTGCTGGCCAGAACAAAGTCACCCGAGTCCATGACGGTGACACAATCAAAATCAGGGCCGGTTCCAGTGAATTGACAATCAGGCTTGTCGGAATTGACGCTCCTGAAGTATCAGGGAAAAAGCGGGAGCCTGGCCAACCTTTCAGTCAACAAGCCACCAAGCATTTGGCAGGGCTGGTCTTGAACAAAGCGGTTGAGATCAAGGAATATGGGCGTGACCGCTACGGACGAACCCTCGCGGTTGTCTTTTTGGAGGGAAAGAACATCAATCTTGAGATGGTAAGGGCGGGTTTTGCCGAGGTCTACCGAGGAGGGCACGCGCCAGGGTTTGATCCCGCTCCCTATGAGGAAGCCGAGAAGAAGGCCAAGGGAGAAAAGAAGGGGATGTGGGTTCAGGGAGACAAATATGTGAGCCCCAGGGAGTGGCGGAGGATGCAAGGGGGGAAATGAGAATGGGTGAAAGGCTGGATGAAAAGGAGACTGTGACGTTCAAGGAGCTTCTGGTGGCAAACGCAATCCAGGTTGATGCGCTCTGCCAGATTCTGATAGAGAAGGGAGTGTTCACACAGGGCGAGTTCTTCGGGAAGCTAAAACAGGTTCAAAGGGAATACGAGACCAAGAAAGCGCGGGGCCAATGATTGAGAGAATAGTCTCAGGTGGGCAGACAGGAGCAGACCAAGCGGCTCTTGATGTTGCCCTTGAGCTTGGCATTCCGCATGGGGGCTGGGTGCCCAAGGGAAGAAAGACCGAAAGAGGCCCTCTGCCAAAGAAATACCATCTTCAAGAAATGCCGACAGACAGCTACCCCAAGAGGACGGAACAAAACGTCATGGACTCGGACGGCACCCTGATTATCTCGCACGGTGAACTTTCGGGTGGCTCTGAGTTCACGCGAAAGATGGCTGAGAAACATGGCAAGCCCTAAATGCATATTGATGCGAGGGAGCTCTCCGTGGAGGCTGCGGTTGAGATAGTCAAAGCATGGATCAACGGGAACGACATAAGAACCCTGAACGTGGCAGGGCCAAGAGCCAGCTAAGATCCGAAAATCTATTCCACGGCCAAGAGAATCCTGAAGGCACTCTTGCAGCCTTGAGCATTGTCCGGCAGGCACGCTTCTATTGCCATTCAAGATCAAATCGTCCCACTGCCTGAGCCGGATTTAACCCCGTTAAACCTCTTGACAAAAACCTCCTAATCCTGCATTCTAAGTCGCAAATTTAGCTGGATTTTATGAACCCTTTGCCCAAGAGGGTGCCATGAGCCGAATGAACTTGAGAACCCTGCCGTAGCCTTCAACTGGTGACGGTGGGGTTTTTGGTTTCATAACGAACCCCACCGAGATGGAGAAAACGAATCTCAAGGAGTTCTTGATCGTATGGCTGTTGTTTGGGATTGTAAGTTCTGTCGTTGCCTCCAGATGGATGGGCACTTGCTTACAGACGGTATTCCTCTGCTTATGTGCAAGATAAAGAATTTGCTCAGTCGAATAAGCTGGGAATTGGCTCGAAGGAATTCTTAAAACCTTTTGAATGGTGTAAATCTAATAAGGGGGGACAGGTTATGAGCGAAAATGACAGGGAAAAAAGTGTTGCAAAATTTAGCGGTAGCGTGCCAGCCGTAATAAATCTCGGGCCAAGCACCTCAATTGATCTTTCTTGGCTTCCCGAGAATGAACGCAAAGCGCTATTGCTTGATTACACAAAGGGAATGATTGATATAAGCAAAAGGGCACAAGAGTTGCACGTAGATGCCCTTGTTCTGAAAAAAACGCTAGATGATCTAGCAGATACTACCATACAGGTGTCTGAAAGTGGTAACGCAGTAACCATTACACATACACAGACAACCAAAGTTGGCCGAACCGAAGTTATGATGGGTAACACAGAACAAGCTCAAAGCGGTAAATTATCTAAAAGTCAAACTGGGGAGAAAAACTGGACACCGTATTACATTTTCGCGGGCATTTTGGCATTGATCATCATTGCTGCGCTGATGGGTCGCTGAAATGAAGACAATCAACATACAGATTTCGGATTATTCTAGCACGTCATCTGCTATTACTTATTTGGAAAGGCAAATTTCGCAACCGACTAGAGCTTCACCCGAATTCACTAGTCTTTATCCTCAGTTAATCGCATGTATAGAGGATTTCGCAATGAAGGCCAAAAAACTATCTAATGCTGGAACTACAATTCATATTCAAAAAGAATTCACCCTGTCAGATATGAGAATAGTTGTTGCTCTCGATTACCCAAAGAAATCTGGTTTCTTGTCAAAAATCTCAGGCTTTTTGAAGAGGGATTAACTAATGGCTCGTTACAGAAGTGGTCGGTATCGCTCCTACGGCCACAGATCAACTGGCCACGAAAGAGCGCTAGAACACATTCGAGAAGCCGAAGCTCTGTCGCGGGAGTTGGGCGGTACAGATGAAGACGTGAAGAAGTATTTTTTTTCACTTTCTGCCATTCAGCTAAAGGCAATTCTTGATAAATATGAAACACAGTATGGTAAGTCAGCAAGGGTATATGCAGAAGAAACTTTTCCAAAATGGAAAAGCAGGCGAGTTCATATGAGTGGGACAGTAGCGGAAAGGCTTTTTAACCTATTGCCTCCAACTATGCCAATGGAAACAAAATTCCAGCTAGTAGAGAGTTTATGGAATCATGTGGGGCCTTCCTCTACGAAGACCTACTACATCGGGCTTAATGCTGACTTAGAGGATCTAGCCCGAAGGATGAAGGAGCATTTAGAGGAGGTAGTTATAAGATACGATATACCAAGCTCTATGGAAGGCCGATTTAATTGGCTGTCTCAAGGAGATGTTGGGATAAAGCAGCAACTTCTGAACTATTTTCGGCAGCAAGAAAAGCTTCTATTGTCAAAAGCGGTTCAAACTCAATTGCCAGTATTAATCAACCATCTAAACAGCGAAAAAGGAACTCTAACTACCCATGTTGCGCAGGTTCTGAAGGTCGGGAAACATGAAGTGCGGGTTGTTTTTAATGAACTTGTCAATGGGCTTGCAGAAACGGCTCCGCTGAGGAGGGCAGAAAAAAGTAATTATAGCTGGATTTGGTGGATCCTCGGCATTATTTTTGTAATCTGGTTGCTGAGTAAGTAGCTTGGTTCATTTCAGTCAAGCAGTGTTATCTCTTCAACAGTCAAGTTGACTCATCGGAATTTAATTCCACTGTTTTTTGATCTAGTTATTACTCCATGAATTCTGCATTTGGCCCTGCCTAGGTTTAGGTCGGTATTTTGGAAAAACTGCTCCCACGACAGGAAAAATGAGCGGTTTCGGCTGTGACGCGGGAATGGACATTGATAGAACCATTCCGACCCTCCATTCTCCCAATGGATGAGGACGCCAATCCCGAGGCTCAGAGCATATTCAACCTCGAATTTTGTTCCGCCAGTGAATCCGTTCTCCGCACTGATGAAAGCATGAAGAGTGTCGCAGGCTTCCACCATTTCCTTGTTGCGCTGGTAGTACCTTTTGGACACCTCGAACCAGGCTCGGATGTTTTCAAGGTCGGGGGCGTAGACGACGACCTCCATTCCTCTCTCCTCAGCCGCCGCCCTTGCCCAGGTGCAAACCCCCTTGCAAGAGCTGGTGATGATTGTTGCTTGGGAAGGGAGGTTTGAGACAAGGTTGATGACTGAATTCATGTCCTTGTACTTCCTTGCTCCCACTATGCCGATTTTCATCTTGGCCTCTAAAAAGAGAGAGCCCCAGGACTCTGCATCCCAGGGCTCCGCGGTTTTAGGTTTAGTAGATTGGTAGGGTAGTTGTGTAAGAACGGCGGGAAGACCCCACCAGGGGTTCCACCCTGCGCCTCTTTGTCAGATCACGGTTTCATGCTTGACCTCTCGAATGGGGGCGGGGAGACTCAACTTACCTCCCCCGCGCCAACGTGAGCGACTCTTGGTGATATTGGACTTGGCACCTGTCAAAGCCGATTTCCCATGGTTCCAATTTCTCGTTCACAGAAAACCCAACGTTCATCCAAGCGCCGCCAGGCAAACACCCAGGGTGGTGCTCCCGATCAAACTCCTGGAAGAGCAGACAAATGAACATCCACAGTTCCTTGCCGACCTCGGGGTAGCCCGTGACCTTCGAGATTTCGTCCCACTGAGGGAATGCCAGCTTGTAGAGGTCAATCAGGATCTCTTGTTGATGGTTGTGGCGGCCGAAAATCCCCACGATGTATTCTCTGAGTTTCTTGGGGTCACTGATCCCCAGTTCTTGCCAATGACGGACACATTGTTCTTCCAGCCTCATCACAGTCCTCCTTTCAAACGAAAAACCCTCAGGAGAGATCCCCGAGGGCCTTCAGCAAAAGGCTTTTCCTCAAAGATGCCCTATAGATCAAGCCCAACTCCACCAGCGGATTCTTCATGGTTGCTCTCTCACACTCCTGGCAGAAAAGCTCCTCTGCGTCTGGCTCTGAGGTGATGATTGCTCCACACTTAGGACACTGGATTTCGATGATCCCTTCAGACACAGCTTGTTCCAACAGTTTTTCAATGGTCTTCTTTTTCATTGTCCTTTCCTCCCTTCGCCCATCGTTGAGCGATTCGGATTTTCTCCACCTCCACAGCTTTCCTTACCCTCCATGCTTCTTCCGTCTCACAATCCACTTCCAGCCAGCCCTTGACCTTGATGGACTTGAGTTCCTGAAAAGAGACATACCCCCACTCCGCCATCTCGAAATCCTGATTGAGGATGGCGAATCCCCAAAACAGATCTTCGCCGTCGAACTCAGCAACGTACCAGTCACACCCCGCGATGAAGAAATGGAGATGAATCAGTTTCTCTTGGAGCGGGGTTTCTTCTGTCTCATAGAGCTTGGGTATTCTGGCTAGCCTTTCCTTTGATGGTTGGTTCCACATTTCTCTCACCTCCTTGCAGCCAATGAGCTTCCAGATAATGGGAGCCCGACTGTCACGACTTGTTCTGATTCCGCCTTCTTTTGCTCGCCCTTGAGAATGAGTTTGAGAACCTTCTCAACATCATTCAGCACCTGCAAACAACCCTGCACAGGACTGAGGCCAGCCTGTTTTGCGTAGTCGGAAATGTAACGGTAGCTGTTTCCCAGTGACTTGGTTGTCTTGCCGACGATGGCACACAGCGCCGCTGCCGATAGCTCTGCCACGATTTCCTGCCGCCAGTCTTGCCCTGGCGCCAGGGTGCCCAATAGTCTTGCATGAGCGGCGTGGCTCAGTTCATGAAAGAAGACAGTTTCCTCTGGGGTGGCAAGGACGATCCATTTTTTCTCCTGATAGAAACACCCTTGGAAACTCCAGGGGCCTGGGACTGCGTGGACTGAAATACCCCACTCCTCCGCTCTCTCAAGAAGGGGCAAGTCGGGGGGTACTTCGGGCAAACCATAGTCGAGGGGTTCTCCCTCCGTGTCCTGGACTTTGAACACCGGCCTTGCCATGAATCCCGCGAGGATCTCCTCTTCGTCCCCATATTTGGTTTGTTGTTTGAGAAAACGGGGCACCAGGATATAGAGAGCCTTGGCACCCTTCTTGACTCTCCTCCCGACACTGTTCCATTGCCTGATTCCTCTCGCGTCGAAGGTTCCTGCCATGGCCATGATCATCCTGTTCAGCAACGACCAATTTGCCGACGGCACATTCGGTACAGGTAGCATGGCATAGGCAATGGCTTTTGGAACGTCGCCACTCTCGAAGCGCGCAATTATGCTGTTGAGCGTTTCCTTCACGGTCGCCATCGTTGTCCTCCTTATTCTGTTTTGTGATGATTTGGCTCTAGGGGCCTGATCAAAAGGCGTGGATTTCGATTGGTGGGATTTTCAAGTTGGGGAAAAGTTCGTCTCTCCTAAGGCCAGCGGTCATCTTTGCTCCAATAGGCCATGGCAGAGACGATCATGATCACCAGCAGCATGGCCGCTTCCAGTCCGCTAATCGGCAGGATCATCTTTTTCTTCACCTCCTTCCTCGAAGAGCCCATTCTTCACCGCATCAACGGTCTCTTCCATGGTCACGTCTGCATACACTGTCGTTGTTGTTATTGAACTGTGACCGAGTTGCTTCTGGACAAGTCTCAGGTTTTTGGTCTTCTGGTAAAGGTATGTCCCGTAGGAATGGCGGCAGGCATGAATTGAGTAGTAGGAGGGGAGGCCCGCCTCTCTGGTCGCCACTTTGAAGGCGTACTCTAACGCCCTAGTGGTGTATCCCTTACCGTGGCTAGACACCAAGAGAAAACCATCTTCTTGCATGGGTTCCCTCAAGAGCCGCTTCCACAGGAGGTACTCGGAAAGGTGCTTCATGAGCTCCTTCGATATGAAGATGTCTCTTTCCTTGTCCCCTTTGCCGGTCACGTGCAATCTGGGTTCCCGAGGATTGAGGTGAAGGTTGCCGATTCTGAGATTGGCAATTTCCGAAACCCTCATCCCTGCTCCTAGGGCCAAATCAATGGCCATCCAGAAACGGGGCCAGGTGACCCTACCTTTTTTCATGTCCGCGATGGCCTTGTCCTGTACCACCCTTTTGAGTTTCTTGATTTCCGGCTCTGCCAGGTACTTCTGCCGATCCAATGTCCACTTTCTCTTGAACTGGCTCATGGTTCATTCCTCCTTGTGGGAAATATTTCAGAAAACATGGTGGATACGTTATCCTACCTTCAGCTCTCACCCTCGAATCCTTCAGGAAATACATGGAATATGAAATATTAGGGTCTAGGAATTGCCTTGTAACTCGTTCATTCTATTGAAGATATTGTCCGGTTTTTCGTGGATTTCACACCACCTCCTTTCAAAAGGTGTCCTGGGCCTGAGACAAGATTGACGGGGGGTGCAATTTTGCTTGCCGCAATATTTCACTTCCAAACGGCAAGATTTTAGCGGACGAGCCGCAACGAAAATTTAGTGGGAATTCCGATGTAGTCATTTTCACCCTTTTTCCCAGATCGACTTTCTTCATCAACCTCTTGGATGATAGATGCAGAGGCCAGTGGCAGAAATTAGATCCTTGTACCGGCCATCCACCCGCTTCTTCATGGCCAGCAGGCTTTTGTAGTTTTCAAGCCAGTCCAACACGAGGACATCCATGCAGGTGCTTTCACTCCAATCAACCTTCTTCCGGTAGCCAACGAGAAGGGCAACCCTTGTGTTCCTGAAAAAATCCTGCACCCTTGATTCCTTTGTGGATAGAGTGGAGCAACTTCCAAAGTGAACAATCCAGTCCTGGAATTTGTCGCTCATCAAATCAGCGAGCTCTTCCAGTGAAAGGGCATCGCCGTCGGGAAGGAGAATCCGGCCCGACAGTCCGTGAAACGCCAGGTACAGAATGGCGTGGTCTCTTTTCCTGCCGTGATTGCAGACTTCCCTGAGGCTGAATTTGAATTCGGTTCTGGTTTTGCAGGTGAGATGCGTGAATTTTACCTCGTTCAATTTGGCGATGAATTCAATGACGGGGGCCACAGAAATCCACTCATCCGTGCCGCCGTCCCAAAGCCCCTCTAAATGGACGATGTTTTTTTCATAGGTTCTGAGCGTCATGGAACCCCGCTCCGCTCACCCTAAAAACCCCAATTTTCTGCTCCAACTCTGATTTCCACCATTTTTCTCCCTCAGCAAATGATCGTCTTTTTGGCTCTCAATGGCCCGCCCACGTGAAAAACCCCGCCCATTCCTCCTTTTTTCCCTTTTCCTCCCATTTCCCGCCGAAATTCCATGCCTTCCCACAACCGGCCAACCTGAACTCTTCCCGAAAGCCCAGGGCGGATCATCTCAGATCCTTTGTGGGCAAAATCCATGTGACTGAAAACCGGTTCAGAATTTCCGAGATTTCAGTTAACCATTTGAAATTATTGTATTTTAAAGGATTTTACGATATTTTCTAGGGGAAGATCAAGTAAGATTAAGTGGTATAAATAGTTGAAATTACGGCAAAATTAGCAAAACACATCTTTTCTGATCACCTTTTGGCCAAAAAATTGAAGATCCCAGGAGCGGGAAAAGGAATCTCCTGGAGGATCTCGCACCGCCCAATATCGGCCCGTTCAAAGGTGGCGGTGGGTTTCCTCTGAGGTTTTGTCCAGTAATTGGCTTTTTCCGTTCTCCCCCCTTGGATGGCGTTTCCAGAAAAAATGTCATTTTGGGGTGATCAAACAGTCAAGAAAACCGATGTGTTCATAGGGAAGGCTTCTGGAACTGGGGGTTTGAACTTTGTGGAGCCTGACTTTTCCGTTTTCTTTCTGAAAAAGGCTGGAGGGGGAAATGGGGTTTTGGGGATCAAAGTGGGGTCTTTGTCGGGGGGAAACATCGGACGCTGATGACACAAGTTACTTTTCATGTTTCTCACCAATCAAAACATATTCATGGGAGTAGACTTTCCTCCCCCGAGCATGAGATGTAAATCTGCCATGCCTATCTCGGTATGGGGTCAGATTCTTACGGCTGATCTTTCTCTTCGAGACCTGAACGTTTTTGAACTGATTATCTAGCATACACTGAATCAGAATCTTGGCGTTGTCGATGGGAACACCCTTGTAGCCTGTATTCCCGATGACAAAGGCCACGGAACCGCCCACTTTCAAAATGTCCTTAACTTTTTGAACTGCGAGGTTAAGGTCATAGAAATACCTCAAAACGGAGTTCGCTACTGCACCATCGAACTTACGAAGGCTGCGGTAGGTGTCTTTCGCCACTTGATTAACTTGCTCGTAACGCCTTTCAATTCCCCCAGCATTCTGCCTGCTGCCAATTGAACCATTTCGGAGTTTCCTGTAATCGTCCGCGTAACCAAGCCAGATAGCAGATAATTGATGTAAATCAGCGTACTCATACGATGTGACGTATGGCGGACTTGTTATGACAACATCTGCAAAACCTTGGTCGATCGGAAGAGCGAGGAGGTCTCGGTTTACAATTCGAATCCGCGACTGGTACTTAAACGTGTTTAGAGTCTCCTCAACTCCCTTGATCATTGTGCTGATTTGTGTGTCAAACGCCTGCAGAGGGTCTGCTGGCTTCTTTTTCGGATCGACTTGCGGTTTTATTGATTTGGTAAGCCACCGTGAACACGGTTTGAGGATGTTGGAAAATCCAGTCAAAAAAAACTCGCGGTACTTTCCGTCGGAGACAACTTTAATGATAGACCAGTATAACCGATAAAGCGAGTCAATTTTACTTGGATCAAACCAGTAATTGAGGCGCTCATGCATATGGTAGCGCTTCGGAGCAAGCGTGGACGATGAGCTTGTGCGTGAAAGAATTTCCTGATGCAACTGGTGCAAATGGTTTGGCTGATAGCGCCTAGATTTAGTTCTTGCAATCAGTGTGGCCACCGGATTTATGTCGCATCCCCAGAAGTCTTTTCCAAGCCGAGCAGATTCCAGCGCCGATGTACCACAACCACAAAATGGGTCAGCAACTAGTCGAACATTTTTGCCACGGCTCTCAAAATGCTCAATAAGTTTGTGCACAAGGAACGGCGGAAACTTCGCCGGATAGGCGTGAATACGATGTAGCAAAAGCTCCTTTTCATCGGGGAAATTCCAAAAAGAGCCTTCTATTGATCGATTCCGCTCAAAGGTAGAAGCATCAGCAACGGGTCGCATTTTCAGTTTGTAAGTAATCTCCTTGACCTCGATGGCCTGACATTCACGAAAAGGGGATTCTTAAAGGTGCTACCGGTGAGCAGGCATTGGCCGGGGCCGAGCGCTGGAATCGTTGACCAAAGAGCCTCGTGTACTCCACCCGTAGTTTGTTTCACAGGTGCTAAATTCGTGGCCGATTTTAGTTGATGGATGAACCGTGTATTCGCCAATTCAAAAAGCTCATCAGGGACGTGTCCGGGTTGCTGAGAAACTAAGGCCAAAGACATCCATCGCTTCCGACCACGGCGACTTATTGTTTGGAGATTATCAAGAACCGCTCGCATTTTGCTCACGGATTGCCTTGACACAAATGTGTGAACCTCCTCAATGACAAGCAAAACCTTTGGCCTTATTATTTCGGTATTTGGGATGCGCTCACCTAGTGGTGTATCGATGACTTTGTCAAACAAGCATTGTAGCACGTAAGCGATGCCAATATTGCGGCTTCTGTCATCTGTCTCGGATACGTCAAGTACGGATAATCTCCCACCCTCAAGAAGATCATTCACAGGTAAGTAAGGAATGGAATTAGTAGCGTTCCAGTCAAGCATTCCAGACCGGCCTAACGTGTAGATGAGTTTATTCCTAAGCGTGTTTGCTGTGCTCTTTTCGGTTGAATTGAGGTTGTTGGTAAATGTTTGGTCGCCAAGTGAGTCTATTAAGTTCTGAAGCGTATAGTTTGATGGTTGGTTCTGTAGCTGACGCCCAGACAAAGCACCCATCCTTGAGGGGCGTGCTTGTGGCAGGTTTCTGCTCGTGTATTCAACAGCTCTGTCGAACATCCGGAACTGCGGTTCTGAGAACTCAAGAATATCTGAAATAACAGAAAGATCAAGTTGGGAGATTGGTACCTTGAAGCGGATCGGATTAACTGCGTCGGTGGCTCCTGAGCTGGGGACGTAAACTCTGAAATCAGTAAGCCCACTTGGATTGAGCGAGTATCTCTCTTTCAGAATCGCATTCATATCAGATCGATCATTCCCCTCGTTCATTCTGACGTATTCTCCCTCTACGTCAATGATCACGGAAGCCCACCCTGCATTGCATGCTTCCTCGACGAGAACTTGCACTGTATTCGACTTACCCGACCCAACTGTTCCGAATATGCCAACATTACGCGGCAGGAAATTCTTGTTTTCAGAATTGGCGCGAACCTCAATTCCCTCCTGATCGTAGCCCATAAGATGGCCGATTAACACATTCCCCTCGATCTCAAGAAGTCTTCGTAAGCGGTCAGGTGGAAAGATGTATATCTCGCTATACGGTCTGGGTCGAGTAGGTGTGGGAATGACTCGTTCGCCATTGATTAGCTGACCAAGAACTTCTATGTTTCCGAAAACATAATATGACGGTCTGAATTTAGTCCGTTCTGGATGGAGCACTGTCGTTCTTGTCATTGCGGAATCAGATCCCACCTCGTGAGGGGTGTGGAATGGCCCCTGGACGATGCGGCCAAGGAATTCGGTATTTTGCTCGGTATCCCTTAGTCCGACATAAACATCCCTTCGGAAAAGCCTTCGCCGTTCCGCCGACACCATAGCTCCAGAGGTTGTATTATCCGACACTCCACTATCAAAATTCACATAGCCTAAAACTCCGCTGAGGATGGTGCTTTGAATTGTTTGTTCTGCGTCGGAAGTATCGACCGTTGGTTCTGGCTCTAGTGTGTCCTGAGCTTGGGCCTCAGGTGCTCCATTGTCCTCTATGGAGTCGCTTTTGTTTGCAGGATTGTTCTCATCTAGCATTTGCCACCTCGCCAGGTTAAGATCGGGTTTTTCTGGGATCAATTTCGAATACTCCGCTCTCAACTCCAATCTCGAAGAGCCTGCTTTCAACAAACGATTGAAAATCTGAGCCCTTGAGAAGAGTCCTTCCAATTTGGTCAGCAAGGTCTATGTGGTAGGGGAAACCCCTGATTGTGAAGGCAGAACCATCACTGGGATACCCTTTTGTCCACAGGGAGTCAGCCATAAATAGTGCAACTGCCTCCTCTATTTTGTCTGAATGGCATTCGATAAGAAAAGGCTTGTTGCTCGCCTTTGCCAGAACGATAGATACCTTTTCGCCAAAAGCTTGAATGAATCCTCTGAATCGCTCCTTGTCTTTGTTGATGAAGTTTGCCTGGCTTTGCCCGGTCTCAGGATCGCCGTTTAGAAATAGATTCAGCACGTCTGTAAGACTCTTAACGATGAAATACTCTCCAGGCTCAAGCAGAATGGCTGCGTTTAGAATATCAATATCATCTGATGCTTCCGAAACTGCGAGAAAGTTTTCCGACTTTATGTAGCCCTCGACTATTTGAAACGCTAAATCAAGATTCTTAGCTGGGTTACCTGCGCCAGTTCTTAATTCGTGCGGCATGATTTCTCCATGTAGCATCCTCCAGTCCGCACTCTGTTCAAGGAGGAGTTTTCGCTCGCCAGACAGCATAATGGCTCTAGCAAGGAGATTGGATATTTTCCTTGTCCCGCGGAGATTCTGAAAATAATCGATAGCCTTGCCGGAGTCTTTGGTAATCTCGGCCTCAAATATCTTGGTCACAAAGTCTACGATCGTTCCTTTGTTGAATACTATGACAACACCTACCTGAATCTTCGATCCACCGAGTAAAGGGACGGGCGAAATTGTTCCGTCTGATGCCGCAACCGTGCCCGCAATCAAGAGTTTCTCAGCGCGTTCAAGGGACTGTGTTGAAGGTTTCTTGATGCCATCACGAATTTCCGGATTCTGTTTCAGGAGCTCATCTCGGTACCTTGCCCGGAGTTCGTTTGTCTTGATGATTGATTTATCAACTCTCTCTTTGAGATCATCAAGGTGTTTTTCAAAACTTGCCCAAGGATAATCTCGCAGGACTTCTTCGAGCGTAGGATTGCGCTGTACGAGATTACCTTTCATGACGTGTAAGATCCCTCAATGTTGCACCAATGTTAGAAACTTGCCTTTCACAGACAGCGCATTCAAATCAGCGGCGCATTCTAGCGCGTCGGCTGCATTTGCTTTATTAAGCATTGATCCTTCTTCTAAATTGGAGATGCTATTAGCTTTAGTACCTTGTCGCCCGTATTGGTGGTGCGTTTGCTGTACCACTCCCCTTCCGGAAAAATGAGACCGTAATGCAAAAGGTCTCGTTCGATTTGACTCCGGAATGCATCATGGCCTTCTAACTCTTTAAATGCACTCGATACATAGTGGCTCAAGTAGTCACCGTTACTCAGTTTTATTCCTGCCTTTTCCAGATAGACCTCAGGCGATTGATAGAAGGTTAAAACTCGAAAATGCCAGGGAGTAGCGACAGCAACAAATTGCAGGAAGATTGCCTGCGCGTGCTCCTCTGGTATTTCAAGGGCGACGTTTAGAACAGCATTTCTGAGGGCCTCGATTTTCTCATTTTGGTGGTTTTTGACAGCGATGTGAGATGCCTCTAGGAGCATCGTGACGAATTCTTCGTTCTTCGATAATGACTCGATCGAAAAGCTCTCCACCTTTTCCTCCAACGCCTTCAGTCCGTCGGCAATCAACTTTAGCCATTCGTCTCGCCTCTTTGTGAGGGGTGGAACTACAACATAGGCAAATAGCTCAGCCGCCGGGCCGCCTATAATAGGAATTGCAGAAAGTCCGGCTTTTGCAAATGTGTGTATCGCATCCCCAGACGTTGGGTTCGGAAAATCCCGGCCATCAGTCATAATTCACCTAATTGAAGAAGATGAGGCAAGAGCCTAACAACAAGTTGAACAGATCGCTGAATCTCCACGGTCGTGCCGTTATACGGAAAGGAGAAGTCCTTCTCATGGGCGGGGATCTTTCTTGCCCAATCCGAGAAGCCCCGGAGCCTGCAGAATTCTCCCTGGATGTTCTGCACCTTTCGATACCCACGGTGTCAAAAGACTGAATTCTTTATAGCAAAATGATGAGAATTAGTCAAGAATATCTTAGTTTAAGAACCTAGAGGGGCAAGCCTACAACGACCTGTGGGATTTTCTCCGAGGTGCAAAGAAGGGGATGGAAGATGGGCGGGGCATGGCCCAACAAGCAGCGAAGCATGGAGCGGGAAGGCGCGATATTTCCCTTAGGAAAATCAGGGTGAAAACCCCACGAGGCTATTCTTTAGGAAAAACATAGTTCTCAGCCCACATTTTCACAGAAAACCAATTCTTGAGGAGTTTCTTGCCTTAGCTCCCTCAGTGCGGATCTAGCCAATCGACAACGGAAACGTGAAATCGGGAAAAAGGGAGATCCCTTAGTTCGGCATCTTCCTTGACACCCAATCCTAAAACCATTATGATTCAGCCAAGATAACATGCTCTGGTCGGCTTTACCCACCTATAAAGACTCCATGGAAATCGGCAACAATGAAATTTGAGATCCCTTCAAGAGATATAATGATTGCCCCTGGGAAACGATTCGACACGCTAGAGACCTCACATTCATCCCTTTCGGTTGAAGAGATCTTGACTCTGGTGCGAGACCACGAGAATCAATAGTATGGAGCTTCCTCGCTTCTCGGAGATGAAGCGGAAAGGATCAAGAGACCCCTCTATGTATTGATAAAAAAACTGTGTACGACCGTAAGAAAGCAGCACTACTTGATCAGCTCTGATATGATGATTCCATTGCTTCGTCTCCGTAAAGACTACGGGTTCAGATACACTGGATTAGCAGTGGTAGGCTGTGACCATTTAAGCACGAGGTTGCCATGAGCAAGGCGTAGATAAGTCCGAATTCCTCAGGAGAGATTTGGGGCACTTTGGAACACACTACCGTATATGAATGAGTTAGAGCGCAAAAAGAGGAAAATATTGACGCCACTATTGGTAGAAGCTGGGGCTGCTCTTCTCGACTGCCAAGAGTTCGAATATGGCATTAGCCTTCTTCTGTATGCCTTCAGCAGGCTGGGCACTGAAGGCCTTGAACCAACACGTATGACAGCGATCATGGAGAATACGGAAAAGAAAACGGCAGGTCAGTTGGTCGGAATGATCAAACAACATCTCTCCGTGAGTACTGGGCTAGAGCAAGCGCTTCAAGAAGCACTTGCTGCCAGAAACAAACTCATCCATAGGGTCTTAATGGACAACATTGAACGCTCGCTAGATCCAAAGAAACGACAACATGTTATAAACGAAATTCGCCAGCTTCGTAGCAAAGTGGGGAAGGTAGACGATATGATTCGGCCTATTGTTGAGGCACTAGGCAAGGCAATAGATGGTTTCGACAGCGATGCAGCAAAGACCAAAGCACTATCAAGACTCCTTGCAACAGACTCACTAGGAGATAATTCAACGAGTTCGTGAGTACGTCCAGATGGAAAAGAAGTTAAACATTAAAAGTTCGCCTAAGACGGTGCTCCACACAGACGCAGCAAACAGCGCCGCTCCGGTGAGCTTGAGTCGATGGATCTGAAAACTTTCGGTCAGGCTCCCTACCGGTTTTGAAATGGTTATTTGGCGTCCTATCAACTCACAGGAGATAGCGAGAAGGGCGGGCCTATTCCAGTCTCGGAATCCTTTTCCACGCTTCTTCTTGCTTCCGGTCTAGTCGGACTTGCAGGGTTGAGAATACGCTCATCAATCGGTAGCGCACACATGGTCAATTAGAAAGGTGAAGCCATGTTTGAAAAAGGTACATCGAAAATTGGCACAAATGGCAATGCCGCTAGCGAGACTAGGGATGAAGACGGTGCGCTGAAATTTGATTCGGAGAGGGAAAAAGCTCTATTCGAGCACAAGCTGAAGATTTTCAGAATCGTTTTGGATAAAGTACTTTGGGCAGTTGTGATTGTAATCCTCGGGTTTGCGGCATTAACGAAAAAGGGGTATCGAACTGCCATCCCTACAGAGAGTTTGTTCATGATGTGGCTTCGTGGATGATCGATATGTCGCGGCAGGAAGTCGGGTTTAAGACTACTTCCACTGCCGATGACTATCCATTTCAAGGATTAAGCGGCCCAGAAACCCACAAAATTGACCGGCAGACAGGAACAGAGAAATTCTTGGATATTGAGTACGACAAGTGGAAGAAATGGCAATCTGATAAAAAGGCTACAAAATCCAATAGGTGAAGAGTCGCCAGTCGGCCATTCGTTTTTCCGATACATATCCATCGCATTTTCCAGAACGCGCGGAGCTCTTTCAATTGCCTTTGGAAGGGCGGATATTGTCAGCCCATTGTCAATCTGGGTGTAACCTATTGATATTGTTTGGCGTCAAGTGGGGGCGAAAACTTTATTGCCGGGCTATGTATGTAGATGCTTAATTGGATTGCTTTCGGACGGGGGTTCGACTCCCCCCGCCTGGGTCAGCATCTTACCACACTATCACTTAGCGTATTCCAACTGCGGAAGATTTGGAAAGTATTCCTTTACGAAGCGCGTATCCCTTGGGACGCACTTTACTTCGACCTTATCAGCATAAACTTTTCCATACAGTCTTTCTCTGATGACGGTCACCCGCAGAGTTGCGGGTGGTAACTTCTCACCCGTTATTGCTCTTGCAAGCATGTTGAAGTCTGACTCTTTTGTGACTTGCCCTCTTATTGATTCCCCTTTGTTCAACTTCCTAAGCACCTTTCTTGGAGGTTCCTGGCCGAGGAGATAAGTAGAGATACGACCCTCTTCGCTCTCCCACAATTCGACTCCATCTTCTAGGGCGGTGATTTCATGTTCATAAACGAGTTCAAACTCTATCGGGCCTGGTATCCGATCCGCATCCTGGATTCTTAGAGCCACCTCAAGGAACACCCTTAGACAGAAAGTTGATGACTCCTATCGCCAATTGGCAGGATGCCCGTATTTCTCCTGCTCCCAAACAATCTGAGGGGTTTCCTTCCAATGCCCGATTATACCTGGAAGGAACTGCTGCAAGGCGAGGTAATCATTTCCGTGGACGCCGAAGCTTACCAATTTAATAGCGTCCTCGGCCTTTGCAACTCCTACGCTCAACTCATTCAAAGCTGCGTTGCTTTCAAACAAAGCATGCATTGCAAGCCCCAGGCACTCTAATACCTCCTTGTATTCTCCCTTAGCGTGAGCCGTTTTCGCTCGATCAAAATACATTTTGACTTTTTCATCCTTGATCAGCAACGATTCATCAAGGTCATCCAAACGGAAGAATAGATGTTCTTCACAGACGTTGGAAACGTGTTCATAGACGCGATCACCAACCCGATGCCAGTCTTTGGGATCTGGGAACAGACCGGCATGTTTTATAAGAATCCGAACGCGATTCAGTTGTTCAAAGTAGCCGCGTCCAGGGACTTCTCGGCCAGACTTCTCTTTGATAGCCCCAATGTAGTCCATCAAATACACCTTATCTGACCTTGGGAGTGGTGCCTTGATATAATGTGCAATGCCTGCAAGAGCTAACTCTGCAGCGTCGTGAGCAGTTAGTATCTGAGTAGCTAAGCTGGCCTTATCAGGCATGATGATGGGAGTGAAACGAATCCTGCCCAACAGAGTCTTACTCAACAAAAGACGATTCACCACCACTTCATCGAGTGCCATTTCTCTCCCTCCTTCTCCTCCCATCCGCTAAATTCTCCAAGGCTCGGAGTTCCCTTTTCTTCTTATTGGTGATTAAGTTTACCAAGGCAATCAGGATAGAGCAATCAAGCGAGGATGACAAGATGATGCTCACGAAGTGCCATCTGGAGAAATTGGAAGCTTCCGCAAAAAAACTGTGTGAGAATCTGTGTGAGAAAAACTCTCCAAAATCTGCTAAAACTGGAAAAAATCGGAAAAGACGTGGAAAACAGAATTCAACAATCTCAATTAGTTACAATGATAAGAGGAGGTTAGGAAGCTCGGGGTTGTTGCCTACGAATCCGTAGGTCGGGTGTTCGAATCACCCTGGGCGCACCAGAAAAAACAAGGGCTTATGAAGGACATTCATAAGCCCTTTTGTTTTTGAGACATTTAATGCCGAGAAAAAGATCAAAAGAGTGACTCTCCACCCGCAGAGAGGGTGGACTGTGTCAATCGGCGTCTTATTGAACCGGGAAACTTGATCCTGGCCGATTCGATGTGGTATAGTTTTTTGAGAAATTCGGAAAGCTCACAGGCAAGGGGCATAGGAGATTCTCCATGACCCGCAAAACCAGATCTTCAATAGACAGGCGCTCCGGAAGCGACCGGCGGAAAGCCTACCATGTGGGCTACTTCATGAACGGCGGGGTGGAACGGCGAAGCGGAAAAGAACGAAGATCCGGCAAGGACCGAAGAAAAGGATTTTCCGGCCTCGGCGATTGGCCGGGAGAGGATACGTGCAAAGGCGAGAAAACCCCCGCGTGACCACACACTTCCCTCTTTCCCAAAAAATGCGAGGCTGTCTTGCAATGTCATTTCGAGGCGGCAGCCGAGAAATCTTGCTTCTTCAAGTGCCCTGAATTTAGGATTTCTCCCTTCGGTCGAAATGACAGAAACAGAGACCTCCAAGATTGCAACCCAGGCTCATGGGTGGAGAGAGGAATATTTTCATAAATCGAGTTGGAGTTTTGTTGCAGAACATCAGCCCTCACCAGATCTTTGGGCACCTCTGGCAGGCAGGATCGATTTTCCCCTCGCGAAAGGAGCAACGAAAAGCCTTGTAAGATTCCTGCTTCCAAATATCCTTCACATTCCTTTCATGGATGTTCCCGAAGACCATCCTCTCACAATTCACTCTATCGCCCTGCAGGTCATAATAGGTTCCCGAGACTCGAAGGCTCCTGTACACACAGGGGGTGACCGCCCCATCCGCCGAGATGCACAAAGCCCTCTGCACGTTCTCCGTGCAGATGTCCCGTCGTTTTCCCGGGGAAACGAGGTGGTAATGGACAGCCAACCCTTTCTCACGGCCCGCCTCGACCAGGCGATCAAGGACGCATCGTACCTCTTTATACTCTTCCAGTGTGGCCGGGATCAGCGCTTCCTTCCTGAGCTCCTCGGTCGGCACAAAGTCCAGCGTGCTGACCACGACCTCGCTGACACCGAGCCCCTCAAGCAAGGAAGGCAGCGCCTCCAGTTCGTTCATGCCCGAGCGAAAAAGCATATAAGCCACATGAATCTGCGGCGTTAGTCTGCCCATCTCCTTTTTTACCCTGTTTAGAGCTTGAATCGCTTCCAGAACTTTTTTCAGGCTCGTTCCCTTTCGGATGGTGTCGTTTTTCTCCCCTGTGCCGGCCAGAGAAAAAGCGATGATGTCCAAGCCGCTCTGAATTGTCCGGGTGATCCGATCCCTGCTCAGGAGCATGCCGTTGGTCGTTGTGCCTACCCACCATCCGGCGGCCTTGGCGATGGCGATCATTTCAAAAAAGTCAGGATGGAGAAAAGGCTCTCCCCACCCCTGGAGATGGACATGCCGGGTTTTCTCGAACACAGGGGCCAGGTTCCGGAAATCATCCAGGGGAAGGTGCCGGTCCTCCCAGAGCTCCTTGTAAACCGTTCGTGGGCAATAGATGCAGGCTGCATTGCAGGCCGAGGTAACCTCCACCTGAATCCAGTCAAAGGTTGGAGCCATCGCAGAAAGAATTTTTTTGATGCCCATAGTGACTGCCTCTTGTTGTCTCCCTCGTGCCCCTTTGTCCTTCAAGCTGTCGGCTTCAGCCGACAGCGGTTCACTTGAGTCTGCACTGCCTTGCTTCTGGCAGTGAGGCTTTCTCATAAAGGGATCCTCGTTGACGGTCTCCAAGAAAGCCCAATTTTAATGCCCTATCGAGCGAAGCGAGAAATGGCGCGTTCTCAACACATTAAGGTTCAAAAATTTCGCCTTGCGGTCGAAATGACAAACTCAGCACGGGGGGACTCTTTGCAAAGCCGTCAGTGTCGATGCGTTCTAAAAACTCGAAAGTGTCGCGCCTGTCATTTCGACCTTTGGGAGAAATCTAATCGTTCCAATTCATTATCAAGGCAAGATTTCTCGCTCCGCTCGAAATGACATGAAAATGGGACTTTTTGCGAGTTCATCAGTGTTGATTATATCGAACTTCTCACGGGCCGCCAAGGAGGTTAAAGGTTTTAAAAACTTGACAGAATACTATGCGAGGAGTAGAAATCCAAGCTTAAGATTGGGCTTATCGGATCTTGGACTTCGAATAGGTGCGTGCATAAGGTTGGGAATTCTTAGTGTATTCAAGGTGAGCTATCTCGTTTCTTGGAACGTGACCAAAGCCGTCTCGAAAGGAGGTGGGCATCAGCACTGAGACAATGGTCTGGCTAAAGGGCTCCGTTGAGATTTCATGAGGTTTTTCGTTTGGTCTTTCCATTTCTGATCTCCTTTTGGAGGAGCGTATTGGAGGATCTATCATGGTTGACAAATCAAGTACCCCACCTGCAGGTCAAGACTATGTCGTGCTAGAAAGCGGCAAAACAACAATTAAGGACCTATACACCAAAGAAGACTGGATGGTGATCTGGCTGGGTTTCATCATCCTGATCGTGGGCCTCTTCATTTATCTCCTGAATCCTCCCGACAAGATGCAGGAGAATTTCAACAAATACAACACCACCATGAAAGAAGAGGCGGCCAAGGCGCCCTTCAAAACCATCGCATGGCACCAGGCTTCGGATGCAAAGAAGAGGATTCGCGGGAGGGATCAAAGCTTCGGCAAAACCATCCAGGAATTCCTCAATGCCCCCAGCCGTTGGGTGAGCAATCCTGTTGACTCGCTCTACAGGAGCAAGGCTGAAGCGGATGCCATGAATGCGCCCTTTAAAGAAGAGGCTGACAAGGCCAAGGCTGCGCAGGAGGCGGCTCTTGCAAAGGCGAAAGAGGCTGAAAAAGCCGCTGCGGCTGCAGCCTTCAAGAACAGCGACCTCAACAAGAAAGCGGAAGCCGAAATCGCCGCATGGTTGAAGGCGAAGGATGCGGCTTCCAAGGCCAGCGCAAAAGCGGGAAACAAACCTTACAACAGATTGCCCTACCTTCTCGGAACGGCCATCATCTTGGGCCTCTTCTTCGGTATCGGCAGAGCCATCATGGGCCATTCCTTCGGCCGGTTCTTCATCGGCTTCTTCTTTGTCTTTGCCCTCGCCATCCTCTCTTACATGGCTGAGCAGCAGAGCACCATGAGCCACTATGGCTTCGGGTTTCCTCTTTGGGCCATCATCTTCGGGATGCTGATCAGCAATACTGTGGGCACACCGAAGTGGGTCATGCCCGCTGTTGCAACCGAATACTACATCAAAACGGGCCTTGTTTTGCTGGGAGCTGAAATCCTCTTCAATAAAATCCTCGCCATCGGTAAGCCCGGCATCTTCGTGGCGTGGATCTGCACGCCCATCACTCTGGTGTTGACCTACTGGTTCGGCCAGCACATCGTCAAGATGCCTTCCAAGACCCTGAACATCACCATTTCATCGGACATGTCGGTTTGCGGCGTTTCCGCAGCCATTGCCACGGCAGCGGCCTGCCGGGCCAAGAAAGAGGAGCTCACCCTTGCCATAGGCCTTTCCATGGTTTTCACCGCCATCTGCATGGTGGGCCAGCCGGCCTTTGCCAGGCTGGTGGGAATGGACCAGATACTTGCAGGCGCCTGGATGGGAAGCACCATTGACTCCACGGGCGCGGTGGCTGCAGCCGGCGCCTTTTACGGCCAGAAAGCGCTCTACGTAGCGGCCACGATCAAGATGATTCAGAACGTCTTGATTGGGGTGGTCGCCTTTTGCGTGGCCGTTTACTGGTGTGCAAAGGTCGATTGCGTGCCCGGGCAGCAGGTGAGCTGGTGGGAAAACTGGTACCGATTCCCGAAGTTTGTCATCGGCTTCATGCTGGCTTCCATCGCCTTCTCGATCATCGACGGCTCGGTGACTGCGGACTACAGCACGGCCATGATCGATCAGGGCGTGCTGAGAGGGTGGAGCAGGCTCCTGCGAGAGTGGTTTTTCGCCCTGGCCTTCACGTCCATTGGGCTAGAAACCAATTTCCGCGAGTTCGGCCAGTACTTCAAGGGAGGCAAGCCGATCACCCTCTATGTGTTCGGACAGAGTTTCCAGTTGTGCCTGACGCTCCTGGTTGCCTACATCATGTTCTTCATTGTTTTTCCCGAGGTCACCGCAAAGATATGAGATCATGAGGAGCAAAGAAGAAAGAACTCGTCTCCGTCCTGGCGGGTCTCAGAACCCGCCAGGACGTCTCAAATCCTGGCTCAAACTTTTCATAGGTATCGCTGCCCTGTGGTTCCTCACTTATGTGGTCGGCCCCTTTGTGGACAATCTCCCTTGGATCAAACCCGCCACCAGCTTTATTGACGATTCAGGGATCAACACCCCGGCCTTTTATTACACCGCGGTAGAGGAAGTCGGGGACGCGGAGGCCTTCATAAGAAACAGCCTGAAATACCCCCCTCAAAAGCAGTGAACGATTGAATAACAGAACTCTTTCGGGACAGGGGCACGCTGGAAACAGACCATGACCTTCTCTAGTCTCAGTGAAAAAAAGGACCTCATCCTGGAATATGAAGAGCGATTTGCCTTTGACCTTTCCAGAGCGGTGATCGAAACCCCGAAAATGAGCTTGTGGATGATCCTCATTCCCATTTTCTTGGTGTACCATGTGTACCGCGTTAAGAAGATTGTGGAGGGCCGTAAGGACTTTGCCAAAAACTACCTGGTCACCAGGAAAAGAGCCCTTGAGGCTGGTTTTTCTCTTGCGGAAAAAGGCAGAAACCCTGACGTCCCGGCGATCCTAAAAGAATCAAACCTTCCTGAAGAGGCCAAAGGCCCTTTCAAGGATTTGTTTTTGCTGCTGGTGGAACACTACGCCGATCTTCTCCGCGCTTATGGCTGGGATACTCCAGCCCTCATCCGCTCCGCCTACAAGAGCCGCACGAACTATCTGCTCTTCCTCAACCGGCTGAGTAAGGCTGAAAAGGCTCTCACCGAGATCCTGAAGCCTCAAACAACAAACACTGCTGCAGACATCGACTTCATCACCAAAGCCATGGTGTTCCACTCGGAAAGGCTCGGCAGGGAAAGAGCGCAAAGCATCTTTAAATAGGAACGCCCCTACCTCCTCATCATTCACTTGACTCAGTGAAAGAGCAACCGCGCGGCGCCGCCGATCAGCACGATGTTTCCGCCAGCATTCACTGAACCGACCTTTCTCCCGCTCACGTTGTAAACATTGCCTTGAGCATCAACCCTGCTCAATACAGTTCCTGTTTGGTTCGTCACGGTGCCGTCCGGGTTTACTTTCCCAATGGCCATTTTGCTCACGTTGAATATGTTCCCCTGTTCATCGACCGATCCGATCGCTATCCCGTATAGGTTGGTGATTTTCCCGTCCTCCTTGACCGCTCCAATCGCCCTTCCGTACAGGTTGAACACATTGGCTTCCGGATCTTCCTTCTGAGCAAGGGCATCGGGAAAAAGAAGGAGAAAGCTTGAAAAGAAGACTGTGATCACAAGCAGGTAAACGCTGAACTTCCTGTTCATTTCGACACCTCCATCCAGATGGCATAGCCCAATCGGCGCCTCTCTTCTCGACTGAAAATACACCAACAGGAGACCCCCTGTCAAAGCACCTAGCTCCGCCCTGATCCACCATCAAGGCATCATCTGCGGCGTTGCCTTCGTTCGCTCCTCATTGCGGCGTATTGCTCCATACGCCTCACTCGTCGCTCCTCGGCGCCTAGCATCTGACGCCTTGCTGGTGTCCAGGGATTTCTCCCAACCCGCGACCGGCCCAGGTTTTAAGAATTAGACGGTGGATTTGGGCTCCGCCTGGGCTTTCCCTTTAGAGGCCATCATCCCCTTTTATGATTCTGTTCAGTATCGCATGGATTTCTTTTTCAGGCAGCAGCCCTTTTTCCACCGCCACCTCGCGGACGGTCTTCCCTTTCTCATAGGCTTCTTTGGCCAGGGCCGCTGCCCTGTCATAGCCTATGGCGGGAACAAAAGCAGTGGCCAGAGCAAGACTCTGTTCCAGATTCGAAGAGCACTTTTCTCTGTTGCCTTCGATCCCTCGGACGCATTTCTCAGCAAGAGCTCTTGCAGCAGCCGCGAGACACTGAATGGACTGCAGGAGATTGTAGGCCAGAAGGGGAAGCATGACATTCAACTCGAAATTCCCTGCCTGTCCTCCGAGGGTGATGGCCGCATCGTTCCCGATCACCTGGGCGGAGACCTGAAGCACCATCTCGGGGATGACGGGATTGACCTTTCCCGGCATGATCGAGGAGCCCGGCTGTAGAGAAGGAATCTTAATCTCGCCCAAGCCGCATCGCGGCCCGGAAGCAAGCCAGCGAATGTCATTGGCGATCTTGATGAAGCTCACCGCCATGGTCTTGAGCGTTCCACTCGTCTCCACCACGGCATCCTGAGCCGCCTGGGCTGCGAAATGGTCTTGCGCCTCCCTCAGATCCAATCCGGTTTCCTTTGAAATGGCCCAAATCACCCGAGAGGCGAACTCCGGATGGGTGTTGAGCCCGTTCCCTACCGCCGTGCCTCCAAGAGCCAATTCCGAAAGCCTTTTTTTCGCGTCTCTCAAGCGCTCCAGCCCGAGCTCCACCTGTCTGGCGTATCCGCCGAATTCCTGACCCAGGGTTATAGGAACCGCATCTTGGAGATGGGTTCTCGCGATTTTCCTGATGTCCCGAAAGGCTTCGCTCTTTTCCTTCAGTTCTTTGTGAAGCCTCTCGAGAGAGGGCCGGAGTTGATCTTGGATTTCCAAGAGAGCGGCGACGTGCATGGCCGAGGGGATGACGTCATTGCTCGATTGTCCCAGGTTGACGTGGTCGTTGGGGTGTACCGGCGATTTTCCTCCCCGTTTTCCGGTGAGGAGTTCGTTGGCCCTGCCTGCTATCACTTCGTTGACATTCATGTTCGTGGATGTACCCGAGCCGGTCTGAAATACGTCCACCACGAATTGGGCGTCGAACTTGCCTGCCAGCACTTCCTCGGCTGCGGTTGTAATGGCTTGAGCCAGGCGGACATCCAGAAGCCCGAGTTCGGAATTCACCTGGGCGGCATGCTTCTTGATGAGAGCCATGGCCTTCATGAAGCAGGAGGGGAACCGCAACGAACTGATGGAGAAGTTTTCTCTGGCCCGCTGGGTCTGGGCGCCGTAATAGGCGTCTTCAGGCACTTGCACCTCGCCCATGCTGTCTTGCTCGATGCGATACTTCATAGAAACATCCTTTCACTTTCACCGCAGGCCGTATTGGGACACAGATGCACACTGATTGAATGGATCATCAACAAAGTTGGGTTCCTAAAAAGTCCCCCAGGCCGTCACTCCCGCGAAGGCGGGAGTCCAGAAGCGCTTGAAAAGACTGGATTCCCGCCTACGCGGGAATGACAAAAAAGAATGATTATTGACTTTTACCGTGAAAATACACCCGTAGGGGAGGCGTTTACCCCCTCCCGCGGGCGGGCGTAAAGCCCGCCCCTACATTCTTGTGCGCCCGCCAGAGGCGGATAAACCTCTGACGCATTCATGCGCGGGGGCGGCCGATAAGTCGGCCATGAGCCTTTACGAAGCCGTCAACAAAGATCAGCGTTTATCTTTTTAGATCCGTGTCCGCTATCTTTGGTTCCTCTGCGCTCTTTGCGCTCTCTGCGGTGAATCACTTCCTTTCTTCAGGCGGGGAATACTCGCACCCCATGAGCCCGCAGTACTGTCCCACATACTCCGCCTGGGGCCTGTAAAGAGCCGGCTTTTCCTGGGCCTCGGCGAACTTCTCCTCAATCACGTGGCTGCACCAACCCGCCACCCTGGACACGGCAAAGATCGGCGTCATGAGGTCCCTGGGAATGCCCATCATGTGATACACGGGAGCGCTGAAGAAATCGACATTGGGCTGGATCTCCGTTTTGCCTTTCTTCTTGAACTCTTCCAGGCCCGCCTTTTCGATCTGGGACGACAGCTCGTGCCACCGGCTCTGACCTGTTTTCTTCCCGATGCGGTACGCCATGTCTTTCAGGAACCTGGCCCTGGGATCCATGGTCTTGTAAACCGCATGGCCCATGCCCATGATCCGGTCCCCCCTTTCCAGCCTGGCCTTCACCCATGCCGGTATGTCTTTCTCCGATTCCAGCTCCAGAAGCATTTTCATCACCTCGGCGTTGGCTCCGCCGTGCAGGCTCCCTGACAGGGCCCCGATCCCTGCGGCGATCCCTGCGTACATGTGGGCCCGGGTGGATACGACCTCGCGACAGGCAAAGGTCGAGGCATTGAAGGTGTGGTCCGCATGAAGAATGAGACAGACATCCAGGTCTCGGGCTGTTTCCGCATCCGGTTTTTTGCCATGGAGCTGCCAGAGAAAGTTCGCCGCATGGGAGAGATCCGGGTCCGGCGCCAGAGGTTCCAGCCCGTTTCGGATCCGATGCCAGGCGGCAACGACCCCCGGCATTCGCGCGATCAGCCTGATCGCCATGTTCACGTTCGCTTCCCTGCTCTCCCCTGAAAGGTCAGGGTCCGCCATGGCGAGCACGGGGACACAAGCCTGAAGAACATCCATGGGTTTTGCTTCTTTCGGCCAAAGCTTCATGCACCCAACCACATGGGGAGGAATGTCTCTGGCCGCCTTCACCTGTCTCTCGAACTGATCGAGTGCTCCTGCGCCGGGCAACGATCCGTTCAGGAGCAAGTAAGCAACCTCCAGGAAGGTCGACCGTTCCGCAAGTTCCTCGATTCGATAGCCGCGATAGATCAGCACACCCTTTTCAGCGTCAATGAAGCTGATCTTCGTGTCCGCAACCGCGACACCCCTCAATCCTGTGTTTTTTACGTTAACGACTTGGGCCATGGGAACCTCCTGGAGCATTGCTTATTGAACGTTAGTGGTTCGTTGTCAGCCGCCCGTTGTCAGTGGTCCATTGTCCGTTGTATGTCTCGACTTCCGACCGCCGACGGCTGACCGCTCAAAGTCCTTTTTTCTGTCTTCTTTATTCCTCACTGGTCACTGGGGACCGATCACTGATCACTCTCTCTTTTTGCCGTGCACCTTGGACCATGTGCTTTGCACCTTCTTTATGCTGTCTTCTGTCTACTGTATTCTGTCTACTCTCTTCTTCTTGTCACTCGTTACGTGTCATTTATGCGCCTCTGGCGCACTTGTCACTGTCCTCTGAGTTCCTCCTTCACCGCATTCAACGTCCCGCCGGCCAGCAGGTGCTTCCGCTGTCTCTCCGAGACATCGAGGAGGGTGACCACACGGTGTCCGTCGACCTCCACAGGGATTTCCTCGTCTCCCTTGGCAATGCGTTCGCGGACTCCGGGCAGAACCACATGAGATCCTTTGCTGAAGAGGTCGTAGTCCTTCGGATCCTTAAAAACCAGCGGCAGGATGCCGAAGTTGCACAGGTTGGCCTTATGAATTCTGGCAAAGCTCTTGGCGATCTTCACACGGACGCCCAGATAGCGGGGCGCCAGGGCGGCATGCTCCCGGCTTGAACCCTGACCGTAGTTTTCCCCTCCCACGACAACCACATTGCCTCTCTCCTTGCTTTCCTCATAAAACTTGGGATCGATCTGGTAAAAAACGAACTCGCTGATCGCCTCGATGTTGGATCGGAGAGGGAGTACCTTGTTCCCTGCGGGCATGATCGTATCCGTGGAGATATTGTCGCCCACCTTGATCACGACCGTCGCCTCCAAGGTCTCGGGAAGAGGGTCCATCTTCGGCAAAGGCTTGATGTTGGGCCCTCTTACGACCTCGGTCTTGCGGAGTTCTTCCGAGGGTGAAATGACGGACTCCCTGTCCACGAGGTATTCCTTGGGATCCGAGATCTTCGGATACTTCATCTCTTTTCCCAG
>Ga0073932_1001866_pt1 | contig 36384 bp, 34 predicted proteins | sample DewCreD2012metaG_FD_76967 | JGI IMG/M metagenome (GOLD analysis project Ga0073932, IMG submission 76967) | Hot spring sediment bacterial and archeal communities from British Columbia, Canada, to study Microbial Dark Matter (Phase II) - Dewar... ...
CTTAAAAGCAGTTTTGTGGTCTTTTCCATTTAATTTTTCTTTTTTCATCAGGTAGTTCACCCAGAATTCAGCATTTTTTTCTGAATCGAGTTGAACTATATCGTGAGCATCTGACTTTTTAGATTCAATTCCAACACTTTTAACAGTGTGGCACATATTACACTTATTATCAACGAAAAGTTTTTTACCATCAGGTTCATCATTTCCTGCAATTGCATAAGCAAAACCATAAAGAGCAACAATTGAAAGAACCAAAAGCAGATAAAGTGTTATGTTTTTCATTTTAACCTCAATTTTTGTTGTTTAATTCTTTTACAAAATGAATACCAATAATTTCTATTAAAAAGCTCGATTTTTTAATTATTTCCAAATATTATTTAAAAAATTCTCATATTAAGTAAAAACAAACGATTTTTTTTGCATTAATTGGAAATTTTATCAAATGTTTATTTAGTGTAAACTGAATCCTCCAATATATCTGTTAACTTTACACTAATTTCATTAAGATCAAATGGCTTATAAAATATCTCGTTAACATAGGATTTGATTTTGTCTTCAGAATGTGATGCCTTTTTAGTATATACATAAGTCAAAAAAATAGGCATTTCAGGATAATGACTTTTTAGATTTTCACAGGTTTTAATCAATTGAGAATCGAGTTCGTGGTCTAAAAATACAGCATCATTTTTACTATTAAAAGAAAATGAGTTAAGTAATTCGAAGTCTGTGGTAACCACCAATTTATAATGATTCTGCAAGTATGCAAGAAGACTATAGCAAAGACTAAAATCCGGACTATAAATAATTACTCTTTTCATATTTTTCATTCTTCGAATAATATGCCAAAACAAGAAATCGTTAAAAATTTAATTATTTTACAAGATTTCGAAGAATATTGCCAAATATGAAATAAGTATTAAATAATTTTCTCTTTAGTGAAAATGTTTTTATATCTGAATGTCTAATTCTTTAAGTTTTCTGTATAAAGTTGATAAACCAACGTTGAGACTCTCCGCAGTTTTTTCTTTATTGAAATCATTGGATTGTAATGCTCTCATAATGTAATCCCTTTCAAATCTCTTAACACTATCTTCCAATGACCCCGTGTATGAAAAATTAAAAATACTTTTTGAAGGAACAATTGATTGCGGCAAATCTTCTGTCGAAATAAACTCATTTTTGGAAAAGATAACAGCTCTTTCAATAATATTTTCTAATTCTCTTACTTCACCTTTCCATTCGTGATTCATCAAAGCTCTCATAGCATCATTATCAATTCCTTTGATATTTTTATTAAGTTTTTTTCGATAGTAATCAAGAAAATGATTAGCTAAAAGGGGAATATCTTCTTCCCGCTCTTTTAAGGATGGTAAATGTATTTCAACAACATTAATACGATAGTATAAGTCTTCTCTGAATCTTCCGTTTTTAACCTCCTCTTCTAAGTTACGATTAGTTGTTGCAATAAATCTAACGTTTGCTGGTAATGAAAGTGTGGTTCCAACCGGGGTGTATTCTTTTTCCTGAATGGCTCTAAGTAATTTTACCTGCAATTGAGGAGGCATTTCACTTATTTCGTCCAAAAATAAAGTTCCGCCTTCAGCAGCTTTTATAAAACCCTCTTTATCTGAAATTGCACCTGTAAAAGCACCTTTTCTATGACCAAATAATTCACTTTCGATTAAATTCTCAGAAATTGCACCACAGTTCACAGCAATAAATCGTTTATTTTTCCTTCTACTGTTGAAGTGAATTGCTTTGGCTACCAATTCTTTACCTGTACCGCTTTTTCCACTAATTAAAACAGTTGAGTCTGTATCTGCTACAGCTTTAATCATTTCAAAAACATTTTTTATTGCTGCACTTTTTCCAATTATATGCTCAAAATCATATTGACGATGTACTTCTTCTCTCAAAATTTTGTTTTCTATAATCAAATCTTTCATTTCAAATATTCTTTTTGCTTTGAGAATCAATTCATCAAATTCGATTGGTTTGAGGATGTAATCACTTGCACCATTTCTTAAAGCTGAGATGGCTGTTTCCAATGAACCAAATGCAGTAATAATTATAACTGCAGTCTGAGGATCAAGCGCTTTAACTTTTTCTAATAATTCTGTTCCTTTCATAGAAGGCATTTCGATATCAGTAATTATTAGATCGTAGTGTTTTTCTTTGACTTTATCATAAGCAATCAATCCATTTTCTGCTTTTTCTACATCAAAACCCTCTGCTTCGAGAACGTATGAAAGATTGTCTCGTATAATTTCTTCGTCGTCAACGACTAAAATTTTATAACTCATATTTCCCTTAATGATTGTTAATTGGTAATTTTATTGTAAACGTGGTACCTTGACCGATTTTACTTGATACTTTAATCTCACCCTGAAAACTTTTGACAATTCCGTAACTAACCCAAAGCCCCAATCCTGTTCCTTTACCTTCTTTTTTGGTTGTGAAAAAAGGTTCGAAAATCTTGTTGAGATTTTCTTCTGATATTCCGGGTCCTGTGTCTGTAAAAATGATAACTACATAATCATCTTCAGCAAATGATTTGATTTTTATTTTTTCATTAAATTTATTTTTTTTCTCAGAGATTGCATCTACTGCATTAAGTAGAATATTCAGAAATACTTGTTGAATCTGATCAGCAATTAAAGGCAGATTCGGAAGCATAGCGCTTAAGTCATATTCAAATGAAATATCCTTTGCTTTTGTTCCAACCTTTGTTATTTCAATAGCTTCAATTAGAACTTTATTTATGTCTGTAAATCTTAATTCATAATTTGAAGGACGTGAGAAGTCAACCAAATCTCTTATAATTTTTGAAATACGTGTAATCTGATTTTTAACCAATCCGAGTTTTTCTATTACTAAAGGTTCCTTGGTTGACCTTTGAGCAACTTGTACCAATGCAGAAATAGAAGCCAGAGGGTTTCCAACTTCGTGGGCAATGCCTGCCGCTAAAGTACCAATGCTTTCCATTTTTTGAGAGTGAATAAGTTGTCTTTCAAAGGTGCGTTTTTCTGTTAAATCTCGGTGAATTGCAAAATAACCAGTTACATTATTTTCTTTATCAATTATTGGAGAGATTAGCAATTGAGTGTAAAAGGGTTCTCCGTTTTTTTTTCGGTTTTCCACTTCACCAACCCAAACTTTACCACTTGATATTGTAGCCCACATTTTATCCCAAAATGAAGAGGGAAGTTTACCGCTGCCAAAGATTCTTGGATTTTTACCAAGTAGTTCTTCTTTTGAATATCCTGATGCGTTTATAAATGCTCGATTTACATATATCATTCTTCCATTTAAATCTGTAATCTGAATGGGATTTACGCTATTCTCAGCAATATTAAAAAATCTTGTTAGTTCAATTTCTTTTTGTTTTTCTTCTGAAATATTTCGTACGGAGGTTATATATTGTTCAGTTTGACCATTTAAAAATGGAATAAAAGTAATATTAACATCCAGATAATTTCTGTTTATAAACAATCTGGTTTTTATTGATTTAGAAATATTATTTGCCTTAACATCTGAAAAAATTTTATCGGCTTCATTTCTATCGCATAGTTCTATCATATCAAAGAAGTTTTCTTCTTTTTTTAGTTCGTTAGCTAATTGTTCCTCAGCAGACTTATTCGTTTTTATAATTTTACCGCTGCTTTCGACAATAAAATACATATCAGGGAAATTGTCGAATAAACTAAAATCAAATTTTATTTCCGTTTGAAAATTGCTCATTAAGAATTAGTTATTTATTGGGGCAAAAATAATTAAGTTTGAAGTATTGATTATAAGAAAAAATTTTACCGAAAGTTAGTTCCGAATTTTTAATTTTTGAAAATCAGGAATAAATAGGTATGCATTTTTGAGTCTTTCGAAAAATTAGTTAAAATTATATAAAGGTAATACTCTTATAAAATAGAATTAAAATCAAAATAACTTATTGCTAAAATCAAGCGAAGCAATACATTTAAGAAAATCTAAAATTGTGGCGTTAGCCATAAAATCTTCGTAGAAAAAGCATAAGGACATAAATAAGGGGCGTAGCCCTGACATCAATATAAATAATGATTGTAAATATTTTTATTAAAATGATTGGAAAAGATTACAGAGCTAACGCTCCTAAAAATATTTAACTAACTCAAATTGCTATTAAGATATTAGGGCTAAAGCCCCGGTTTAATTTTAAGTATAATTAATTTGAAAAATAAGTCAATGTTTATTCCACGTCTGTCCAAAATAATTTTATGAAAAATGATAAGGTAATAAGGTTAGCAGTTTCCTGGATAGATATCGTTACTAAGGTTTTATGAAAATAAGATTTTTATGTTAAGCATCTTCAAACTTTGTTATTATAATTGAAACCTTAGTAACAATAATCAATAAAAATCATCTACCTTATTACCTTATTTTGCAGGGGGATTGAATTCAAATAAAAATATAGTTCTTTGAAAATATTTTAATAACCAGCTTTTAATTTTGTAAAGAATTCATTTTGTTCAGCACTGGTTTATTCAGTTAAATAAAAATGGACAATAAAAGTTTTGTCAAAAATCCTTAAATAAATATAATTATTTAATATAATTTTAATTTTTATGAAAATAGCAATTTTACAATATTCTCCCCAATGGGAGGATAAAGAATCTAACAAGAACAAAATTATAAGAATCTTAGAAACATCTGATAAGAAATTTGACTTGTTAGTTTTGCCAGAAATGACCTTAACGGGTTTTTCTATGAATGCTCAGAATCTTGCAGAGTCAATAAATGGTGATACATTTAAGTTTTTCTCAAAAATTGCTGTTGAAAATTCTTTCGATGTTTTAGTTGGAATTATTGAAAAATCAAAATCTAAACCTTTCAACACTTTACTTCACATAAACAGTAAAGGTAAATTGACTAAACTTTATAGAAAGATTCATCCTTTTTCTTATGCAAACGAGCATAAATTTTTTAATGCTGGACGAAGACCTGCAATTACAAAAGTTAAAAACTTCAAAATTGGTTTATCAATTTGTTATGACCTGAGATTCCCTGAACTTTATCGAAAATATGCTAAAAAGAAAGTTCATCTGATTGTTGATATTGCTAACTGGCCTGATACAAGAATTGAACATTGGAGAGTCTTACTTAAAGCGAGAGCAATTGAAAATCAATGTTATGTGGTAGGTGTGAATAGAGTAGGGAAGGATTTGAAGTTAAATTATAATGGTTATAGTTCGGTTTTTGATCCGATGGGCAAAGAAATTTTATCAATAGTTGATCAGGAAGGTTTGTTTATTTCAGAACTCGATAAAGATTATATCAATCAAACAAGAGAAAAACTTCCTTTCTTAGAAGATATTAAGTTGATATAATTGACCGTATTCTAATCAAAATAGAATTTGTTATTAAGTTTTCTCTGTATTCTTTGTGCCTCTGTGGTGAAAAAAAATCACGCAGAGTCGCAAAGAGAAAATGGACACGGATCATACGTATGCGACTGATTTATACTGATATGCCTTGCTTGGCGAAAATGTTCAATATTCAATGTTCAATTTTCAATTATGAGTTTTGAATGTTTTATTTCATCGTAGGGAACGGACTCCTGTCCGTTCCGCTATTTTTCTCTGTGGCTCTCTTGCGATTTCTCTCTGAGGTTCTCTGTGTAATTTTTCTTTCACAGAGTTCCACCGAGAAAACACAGAGAGCCACAGAGAAATAACAACAAGAAAAACCAAAATCCCGAAGAGGTGAAATAATAAATCTCGCGTTTGATTTTTATATGTCGTCCTTACAGGACTTAATTTCATCTTTGATTTTCTTTTCTACCAATATTTGACTCCTTAGGAGTCGTTGGAAACCAAAATCCCGAAGGGATGAAATTTTTGTAGAATAAAAATCACAAAAAAACCAAAACCCCGAAGGGGTGAAATAATAAATCACAAAAGAAGAATAAAATTTTATCTAAAGCAATTTGTGATGAAAAGATTTTTATAAGGGCGTTAGCCCTGAAATCTTATTAGCAATTTGTGAATAACAGATTTTAATAGGGGCTTTAGCCCTGAAATCTTTTTTTAATCATAATATTCAAACATATTAGCATTGATGTCAGGGCAATGCTCCTTTAGTAACTCGGTGGTTCTCTTGCGATTTCTCTCTGCGGTTCTCTGTGTAATATTTTTTCACAGAGTTCCACTGAGAAGACACAGAGAGCCACAGAGAATAATTTAAATTTCATTGAGAACTTTGTATTTAAATAAAATTTCACGCAGACGAAAAAAAATGCACGCAGATGCTTGGCGAAAATGTTCAATGCTCAATGTTCAATTATGATTTTTGAATATTGAATGTTTTATTTCATCGTAGGGAACGGACTCCTGTCCGTTCCGCTATTTTTCCCTGTGGCTTTCTTGCGATTTCTCTCTGCGGTTCTCTGTGTAATCTTTCTTTCACAGAGTTCCACCGAGAAGACACAGAGAGCCACAGAGAATAATTTAAATTTCTCTGTGTTCTTTGTGCCTCTGTGGTGAAAAAAAATCACGCAAAGACGCAAAGAAAGTTAGAGCTCAGATGTTTAAGTTAAAGTTAAAGATTATGAATAATTAAATAAGCTTAAACACAAATCCCAAGTTCAAAGCTTGTTTAATTTGAGTTCTTCTTGTCTGACTAATTTCGTGTAATATTAAAACATTTAAATTGACATTCAGATAATCATTAACTTTTGCAGTAATAATATTATCCCATCTTACATCCCAAACATCAAGATCATTGAATCTGGTAAATAATCTTAAATATGTAGCATAAGTGGTTTGAGGAAGAAATTCGTATTTGAACACTGTTACAGATTCCAAACCTGTTTCAAGTTTGAATTTTTCAATTTTATCTTTGGTTTTTTCATCATCTGAATATAGTGCAGCAAATTTATTTGCAAAAGTTTCCTGAAAAGAAACTCCCAAACGAGTTATGAACATTTCTTCTTTTTTAAATAGAAAACCAATTGCCTGAGTCAGATAACCGGGATCGAAAAAATCAGCAGTTTGTAACTCTGGTGTAACTTTGTAGTCAAATCCTTTGGTTAATGAAGTTCTGGCTGAAGCAGAAATATAAGGGTCAATAGCCAATCCAAGATTTTTTGATAATATAGTTTCAAAAAAGAATTCATTGTCAGTAGTTCTATAACCTTGAGATTCAATCTTGGTTCTGCCGAAAGCTAATTTTAGGAAGTTTGCCCAGCGATATGTATCTTCAATTAAAATTAAATCTACTTTAGAAAAACTGCTGTATGATAATGAATTGGAACCTCCCTGAGACCAATCCTTAAATGAAATCTGACTGATATTAAGTCCAATTATGAAAGAAGGATTCCAACCGCTTTTCAATGTTGTATCTACTTCTTTTTGTGCGAATGTAATAATTGGAAAAATCATCAGAATAACTAATGATTTAAGTAACATAGTTCATCCTTTAATTTATTTTAATGAGAAACTTCAGAGACAGCTTTTATTGAAAAAGGGAAGTTAAAGTAGTAAAAATCTTTATCTTCTTTTACAATTTTTTCTTTTGTTAAAAAATATTTTTCAACTGAGGAATTGTCCTTAGAATTCGGATACAAGAAATACAGCCCATCTTCAAACATATATTTCAGCAGGCGAATCTTCTTTTTTGAAGAAAGATAAGCCATATCAACCATTATTTTTCTAACAATGCCGTTTTTTTCAACAAATAAGTAAATAGGACGCATAAAATTTTATTATTTTTTGAGCAAAAATATTGAATTCTTCTTGATTATAAAATCTTTTATCAATTAGGTTAATTATGCTAAAAAAATTTTTACTTTTAATTTTAATTATCATTCTTCAAAATCAATTAACTGCACAAGAAGACAATTTACCAAATGAACACAGAGTATATTCTTTTCTCAAAGAAATGAGAGTTAAAAATATTCTTAAATATTACAGAGATGATTTTCAGGTTCTCTCAAGGAGCCAAATTCTTTCTCATTTGAATGAAATTGAAAAGAAAATAGATTATCTAAGCAACACAGAAATAAAATTACTTAACAAATTCAAAGAAGAACTTTCTGATGATTTATCGCCCGAGAAAAGTTCACAGTTTTTATTTCCGGATGAAAACTTTCTGAATAGTTTTTCAAATGTTTTTACAGATAAGAAAAAATATTTGTTCGCTTCAAAACAGAATAACAATTCAGCTTTTTTAGAAGGTATTGGCCATTTATATCACGGACAAAGATTTTCGCCATCCAAAACAACCAATTCAAATCTATATGACATTGGTTTTAGATTCAGAGGAACTTTATTTGATAAATTAGGATATAATCTTACTGTAATAAAAGGGGGTGTAAGTGGAAACTCAAATCTTGCCGAAAAAATTGAACCAAGACTTTTAAGTAATTTCAAATGGGTTGAGAATATTGAAAATATTGGTAATTATGGTTTCAACTATGGATATATCAGATATAAAACAAATCCTTATGACAAAATGAATATCTCTTTTCAGATTGGAAGAGAAGATTTAGAATTAGGTTATGGTTACGGTGAAAAATTAATTATAAGCGGAAATAATCCTACTTTGGATTTTATCAATTTCAATTTTGATTATGGTATTTTTCATCTGTATTCTATACACGCTTCAACTGTTGGCGAGTTTTTCCCTGAAAGAGAAGATAGATTTACAAAATATTTAGCACTTCATAAAATTAAACTTGCATTTGAAAAGTTTGAATTTGGGATAGGTGAAGCGATAGTTTATTCAGGCAGGGGAATTGAACTTGCTTATTTGTCGCCAATTACATTTTATAAGTTTATAGAAATGGATATTCAGGATAGAGACAACGGAAATGTATTTCTTGACTTTAAGACAAATGTAATTGATAACATAGAAATACAAGGTACATTTTTCCTTGATGAAAATATTTTGAGTAATCTTCAGGATTTTGACAGATATACAAACAAAACTGCTTATCAAATTGGTGCTTTCTGGTATCAGCCGCTTGGTATTGAAGATTTATCTCTTATTTGTGAATACACCAAAATAAGACCTTATGTTTACACTCATATCAATCCTAAAAATACATATACTTCTTTTGGTCAAAATCTCGGACAAAGAATGGGACCAAATGCAGATGAAATTTTACTTAAAATGAATTATAATTTTAATGAACGATTAAGATTTTACACCCAATTTTCTTTCATAAGAAAAGGTAAGAATATTTATGATAGTAATGGCAATTTACTAAGAAATGTTGGCGGGGATGTTTTTCTAAGTCATCCTGATTTTATGCCAGACAAAACTGCACATTTTTTAGATGGTGATAGATGGAATTATACTTTTTATTCTTTAGGTTTTCTCTACGAACCATTTAATGAAATCATTTTTGAAGTAAATTTTAACATTGAAAAGTCAAAACAACTCTCAACAAAATTAGAAGAGAACTATTCTTTTGGAAAATTCAAAATGAAATTAGCATTTTGATGTATATGATTGAAAAAGGGAACATATTACAAAATATTCCAGAAAAAATATCTGAAGAAGTAATTGAAGTTCTGTTCAGTTCTGATATAATTAGAATTGAAAGAATAATATCTGAAAATCATAAAAGTCCAGAGGATTTTTGGTATGACCAAAATGAGAATGAATTTGTGATGGTTTTACAGGGCGAAGGTGATATTTTATTTGATAACGGAGAGATTTTGTCATTGAAAAAAGGTGATTATTGTTTTATTCCAGCACATAAAAAGCACAGGGTTGAAAGAACTTCAGATAAAGAAAAAACTATTTGGCTGGCGGTTTTTTATAAATAGAGATTATTGCGGGGTTTTTTAAAGAATAAATTTTTATGTACACTGAAACTTTAGAAGTTTGATTTTAACTAAAATTGTCAGTCTTCGACGAGCTCAGCTTGACAATTTTTAACTTTTTGGACAGCCCCATCATCTTTTCGAAACGACTCCATCTTTAATTTCATAAATAGTATCTGCTAATTCTATTAACTGTATATTGTGAGTTACAATAACGAAAGTTTTTTTCAACTCTTCTTTTAATTTCAAAAATAGTTCGTGAATTGATTGGCTGTTTTTTGAATCTAAATTACCGGTCGGTTCATCAGCAAATATAATTTTTGGATCATTTATCAAAGCTCTTGCAATGGCGACTCGTTGTTGTTCACCACCTGACAATTCTGCTGGTTTATGATTAAGTCTTCCTTCTAAACCTACAAGTATTAAAACTTCTTCAGCTTTCTTCAATGCGTCTTTTAATTTTTTGCCATCTACCATAAATGGAATTGCCACATTTTCAACTGCTGTAAATTCTGGCAGCAAATGATGAAATTGAAATACAAAACCTATGTTTTGATTTCTGAAATAAGAAAGCTCCTCACTATTTAGTTTATGAATATTCTTACCATTGAAAATCACTTCACCTGAGTCTGGATTGTCTAAACCACTTAAAATATGCAGCAGCGTTGATTTCCCTGAGCCAGAAGATCCAACTATTATAGATATTTTATTCTCTTCGATTGATAAATTAACATCTTTTAATACCTCCAAAACATTATTGGAATTATTTTTATAAGACTTAAAAATATTTTTTCCTTGGAGAATTACATTCATAAAATTATTCCCATTTAATTCCTTCAATAAGATTTGTTTTTGTTGCCTTCGCTGCAGGAAAAGAAGCCGAAAGAATTGAAAGTCCCATCGAAGCAATTGATACAGTTATGAAATCCATAACTTCAATTTTCAAAGGCAAACTATCAATTTTATATTGAGTTGGATCGAGAGGATATATTTTATATTCGATTTGCAGCCAACAAATAAAAAGTCCAAGAATCATTCCTGCTAATGTTCCAACAATTCCAATTATTGCACCTTCATTTAGGAAAATTTTTAACAGAGATTTATCTGAAATGCCAAAAGATTTCATAATTGAAATATCTCTTTTCTTTTCAAGCACCGTCATTGAAAGTGAGCTTAAAATGTTAAAAGAAGCTACAGCAATTATCAGCGACAGAAGTAAGTAGGCAACACATCTTTCAATTTTCATAACAGAAAATAAATCACTGTGAATGTCATACTTATCTAAAATTTCTGCTTTATCATTTAGTTGATTTTGTAGTTTTTTTCTGACTTGATTTACATCTTGATTTTCTTTTAATGATATCTCAAATCCCTGAATAGGTCTATTTGAACCAAAGAGAATAAAAGCATTCTTCAAGTCAATAATTGCAAGAGTTTTATCGTACTCATTATTTTGAGAATAAAAAATTCCTTCAACAATAATATTCCCTTGCTTCACAGGGCTGAAGCCAGCTAAAAAACTATTCATTGAAGTTGGGGCAGAGATTTTTAAGGTATCTCCCAAATCAACTTGTAATTCATTGGCAAGTATGATACCTAAATAAATTTTAGGTAATAAGTTATGATTGTATTTATACTTGTAAAAATTAATTTTACTCGAATCATAAAGATTTGAGAATTTTTCCAATTGAATGCCTTTTAATTCTGCAATAGACTGAGCAAACTTACTTTCAGCTAAAACACGGGAAATTATAAATGGAGAAAAAGTTTTGACTGACTTTTCCTGAGCAAGAAAAGATTCGGTAAGACTAACAAGATTTGGTTCATCTTGAACAAAATCTATTCTTAAATCAGGGTCTAAACTTGTTAGAAATGATTCAACTAAACTGCCAAAACCATTAAATACAGAAAGTACAACAATTAAAGATGCTACTCCGATTGTTATTCCAAGAGTTGAAATAACTGAAATTACTGTAATAAAATTCAGTTTATGTTTTGATATGAAGTATCTTTTTGCAATAAAACTTTCTAATTTCATTGAAACCTAATTGCTTTAATGGGATTGATTCTCGATGTTACTAAACTTGGAATTAAGGAAGATAAAAGAGCAAGAATTAAAGTAATAATCGAAACTGAAATAAAAATTTCCACAGAAAAATCAAAAGGTACTTTGGTTACCAAATAGATATTTGATGGTACTTTAATCAAATTAAATTGATTTTGAATGAACATTAAAATCAAAGCTAAAATATTCCCTGACAAAACACCTAAAAAAGCAATCTGAATTCCCTGAAGCAAAAAAATATTTACTATTTGTAATTTTCTTAAACCTAAAGCTTTAAGAATTCCAATTGAAGAAGTTCTTTCAATTACAATAAGGAAAAGGGTGCTGATGATATTAAAAACTGCCACTATGATTATTAAACTCAGGACAATCGGTATCGGCTTTTTTTGAAGTTCAATCCAGTTAAAAATATTTCGGTGCAATTCAAATATATTTTGTGCATAGAGCGGATATTTTAATCTATCTCTTAATTCGGAGACAATTTCATTTATATTATCTATTCTTTTTAATTTTATATCAACTTCATTTATAAAATTTTTGCCAGCCAATAAAAATTCCTGTGCATTTCTTAAATCAGTAAAAGCAATAATATCGTCATAATTTGTAATTCCACTTTCATATATACCTGAAATTGTAAATACTTCAATGTTAGGCAACTCATCAGAATTAAACTCAGGATTATTAGTTAAAGAAATAAGTGAAACTTTATCGCCAGTTTTTAGAAACAAACGATTTGCAAAAGATTTACCAACTAATAATTGATTTTTTAAATTTTGATTAAAATTACCCTCTATCAGATTAGATTTTATTTTCTCTAAATAATTCGGATTAGATATTCCCTTTAAGGTTAAGCCATCAGAACGACCTTTTTTACTCACTATTACAATTCTATTTAAGCTGGGGGAAATGTAATCTATTTGATTTTCATAATTAAAAATTATTTTTTCTATTTCTTCAGATTTAATTTGGATTCTATTATCAACAGAAAAAATCTTTATATGCGAATCCATTTCAATAATTTTTTTTGTCAAAGTTTTTTCAAAACCTGAAACTACACTCAATGCAATAATCAGGGTTGCAACTCCTAAACATATCCCTATAGTAGAAATTGTTGAAATTAAGTTTAAGAATTTGGAATCTCTATTGGACTTTAAAAACTTAGAAAAAATGAATAATGAAAGATTCACTGAAATATTTTACCTTAGTAAATAAATGTTTGCTTCAAAATTAAAAAAAATGTATTTCATTCTCAGCTAAAATTTCACTCTTTTTATAAAAACAAGTTTCTCTACAAAGGTAAAACTCAACTTTACCATCAAAAAAACGATAATTGAATAAAAAAAGTAAAGAATTTGATTAAAGAAGATGAAATATTATCAAGTGAATCTCTAAGCTTCGAAGCTGAACGGCTGGAATTTAGTAGAATCAGAAAGTTATATTTCGAGAATTTTATTAGTGGTAATAGGTCTGCCGCTGAAAAAATACTCGAAATGAAACATTTTTTTTCAAATTTTGAAAATCCTTTGAACTATGAGCCGTTTATTGATGAAGCTGACATCCCTCTACTATGGTCGTGGGATAATCCGTACATAATTGCTTTTGAAAATGAACTTAAAGAAAAATTATCTCTTTTCAGAAGTAAGCATATTGATCTGAAAAAACATTTTTCAAAAATCTTTTTAGAAGAGGATAAGAACAAAAAAGAAATAAACCTTAAACTTTTTTTAGGATTAACGAAGTCATTTTTTGGAATAAATCATATTCTGATACCTCTATTAAAGTCAATCGTTTTTCTATATAATAAAAGTTCTATTAATTATGATTTAGCATTAAAAGAACTGAATGACTCTGAAAATATGTTAGTCTATCTTGATCCGTCTAAATCCTGCAAAAAAGTGTTTACTTATCTGATTAACCTTTATAAAGCTTACGCTTACAATAAAATTGGGAGCTATAATGAAGCAGAGGAGAGAATAAATATATGTTTATATTCAAATCCAAACGGTATCAATATCCATTTTTTTAGATGTAATTTTTATACCAAATTAAATCAATTTGATAAAGTTGAAGACTCTCTGAACAAAATTGTTTCCTTAGACTTAGAAAAAATTAAAAACGCATTAGATAAAAATAATCTTAATCAATTCTATTATTCTTTACAAAATCCAACATTACCTAATATTTTTAATTTCAATAACTTAGCTTCCATTAATGAGATTATAAATAAAGTATTGTCAACTAACTTTGATAAGAAAATAACCTTTGACAATCTCGAAAAAAGAATTTCAGCAATAAATGAAATTAATTTAGTTGAATATCTTGATGATACTTTTATTGAGAAAATTATTTTCTTAAATCATATCTTTTCTGATAAGAATAACATTAATACTGTTTTCTTTAAATTGATAATACCAATAGTTGAAGAAAAATTTTTAAATCTGGTTGAGAATCTTAAAGAAAATGTTAAGAAAAATTATTACGCTGAACTTTACTCTAAATTAAATGATTACGATAAAAGAATTAGGGAATTAAACAACAAAAAGAACGAACTCTCAGAAGAATTGATAAAATTAAAAGAGCAAGCTGAAAAAAAGATGCAGGAATCAATTAAATTATTTGATGAGTCTATATCAAATGCTATAGCTGAATCAGAACAACTGCTGTCAAACGTAGATTTAGAATCTAAGCTAAATCCATTTGAAGCATTACAAAATTCAATGATTTATAATTTCATTAGTTCCATATTCGTCTTTTTGTTAGCAATATTTGCAAATTATATCAATATAGATAATAACCTAAGCGGTAAGGTATATTCTGTAATGAGTTATCTGATTATTGAAGGAATTAAGTGGGCAGCTATTACTTTTTTAATTGGAATAGTAATTTCTTTAGCTTATGCAATATTTGTCTTTATAGAGAAAACCAATTTTCAGCAAAATCTTAAAAGAAAAATTGCTCAGTTAAAAAAAGAGAAAGAATTTAATATTGACCTTATTCGCAAAGATTTTAATAAGAAAATCTCTGCTTTGACAGAAGAGAATAATTCAAAAAGAGAGTTATACGAGAAAAGAATTGAAGAACTAAGAAAAGAAAAACTTGAAACTGAGAATTCATTGAAAGCAAAAGCAGAGCAAAATATGCAGCCAATTATGGATAAAATTAATTTAGCACTTAATCCCACTTTAAATAATTCAACACCCTCAGAATAAACCTTTCATTTATAACAAAGTTTTATTTACCTAATAAAAACTTTAAATTTGAGAAAAAGAAATTTTTATGCTTAAAAAATTAAAAAATCAAACATTTATTGATTATTTTTTTATTACCATAGGTGCAGCAATAATGGCTATTGGTATTGGAGTATTTTTAGTTGATGCTAAAGTTGTTCCTGGTGGTGTCAGTGGTTTGTCAATGGCTATTCATTATCTCTCTTCAAAGACTATCCCTGTTGGAGTTTTGATTTGGCTACTTAATATTCCGTTGTACATCTGGGTTGTTAAAGAATTAGGTAAAGAATTTGGAGTAAAAACTTTTTATGGTTTTACTTTAAGTGCTTTTTTTATAGATTTTTTCAGAGGTGAAAGCCCTATCATAGGAGGTTTTCCTCTACATAAAAGCCAGACTATTGCAGACTTATATAACAATGATTTTATGTTTTTAATTTTATTAGGTGCTACTTTTCTCGGTGTAGGTCTTGGTTTAATTTTTAAGTTCAAAGGAACAACCGCAGGTTCTGATATTGTTGCAGCGATTTTGAATAAAAGATTTGGGATAAAACCAGGAATGGCAATTATTTTAATTGATTTCTTTGTTATTCTTTTCGCAGGATTTATTATTGATGTTAAAAATTTAGCTGATCAAAGACCAGCTTTAGTTCTTACACTTTATGCATTATTCCTATTGTTTATATCTGGAAAAATAGTTGATGTAATAATTGACGGATTTGACTATGCACGATCAGTGCACATTATTTCTGATAAAAATAGCGAAATTGCTAAGGCAATAATGAGTAAGTTAAATCGTGGAGCAACCGCAGTTAAATCAAGAGGGTTATATACAGGCACCGAAAGGGAGGTTGTTGTTACAGTCGTTACAATTAAACAATTAGTTAAATTATTAGAAATCATTAGAGAAATTGACTCTCAGGCTTTTGTAACTATTCATAATGTTCACGAGGTAATGGGAGAGGGTTTCAGAAGAAGGGTTTAATAATAATATCAGTTATTCTATGACAAAATTAAAATCTGAATTTGGTAAAAAATTTTTAGAATCTGTAATACTCATATCAGGTGCGGTATGGTTAGGTTCTCAGATTACAAAAATTTTAACAATTTATTATTTCTTTCAGACAGATAGGTTTGGAAGAATTGCCATAAAGAATGAAATTTTACCAGATACTATTAATTTAATATCCTATCAATTACTACCTATCTTTTCAGTTTCTTTGATATCTTACGCTTTATTTATTTTATTTACAATATTTTATTTCCTATTGATTATAAAGAACTTGAAGAAAGTTGGATGGTTATTCATAAGTTTTATAATAATCTTTTTGTGTTTACCTTTTGAAATATATTTATCTTTAATAGATATTGAGTTATTAAAAGATTTGTTTTACAGAACTGGAGAGTCATCTATTATTTTATCATTATTTGAAAAAAGAATTATAGTATTATCTAGTTTTCCAATTATGAGTATAATTTTACATACAATATTATTTTTTCTGATAGTTTTCAAACCATTAGATAAAAGGGAAGTTATTGAAAATTAAAGAAAAAGAATTCGAGCTTTTAATTAACGACCTCAAAGAAATCGCTAATAAGTTGGGTGTAGTTGTCAGATTTGAGAAAGGTGATTTTAAGGGAGGATATTGTGTAGTAAAAGATAAAAAAATAATTATTATAAATAAATTTGCATCAACTCAAAGAAAAGCTGCTATTTTAACAACTGCACTCAAAGAACTTGGTATTGAAGATCTTTACATTAATCCTAAATTGAGAGAAATAATCGAAGAATTGACTGAAAACTGATGAAAATTTTAGTTATTAACGGTCCGAATTTGAATTTGCTTAATAAGCGCGACACTTCTATCTATGGTCATCTTTCTTTAGATGAAATAAATGCTAAATTAAAGAAAGAATTCGGCGATATTGATTTTGAATTTTTTCAAGCAAATGATGAGGGGAGTATAATTGATAAACTACAGAAAGCCGTCGAATTTGATGGATTAGTTATAAATCCTGGTGGATTCGCTCATACTTCTGTAGCTATTAAAGATGCACTTGAATTGTTGAAAATTCCTAAAATTGAGGTTCATTTATCTAATTTATCACAAAGAGAGTCTTACAGACAAAATCTCTTAACTGCTTCAAGCTGTGATGGTTATATTTCAGGATTAAAACATTTCGGATATTTTGCCGCTGTTTACTCAATTCTTAAAATAATTGAAACCCGTAATAGCTATACTTAATTATCTTAACAATAGATAATTTGTTATTTTTTAACCAATTATTTATTTTTACCTAAAATTTCTTCATCTATTTAGGCAATGAAAGATTTATCAATCAAAAAATTATACTATTCTATTAGTGAGGTTAGCAAACTAACATCTGTAGAACAATATATTTTAAGATATTGGGAAACAGAGTTTGAACAGTTACGCCCACAAAAAAATCGAGCCGGAAATAGAATTTATACAAACAAAGATATAAATGTAATCCTAACAATAAAATTTTTGCTGCGAGAAAAAAAATATACTATCGAAGGTGCTAAAAAGATTCTTAACGAAAATGCTAACAGTGATTTAATGAATGACATTATTGATCAAGAAAAGGAATCAAAATCTTTAGAAATGAAAGAAGAAACAGTTCCTAAAGAAAATCCCACTAAATCAAATTTGAAAAAAGATTTATTGGAAATAAAAAAATTACTTGAAGAGATTTATTCTAAATTATAATTCGGAACGTGGCGCAGCCCGGTAGCGTACCTGAATGGGGTTCAGGTGGTCGCGGGTTCAAATCCCGCCGTTCCGACAAATTTTAATTATGACTTTATAGATTTTTAATACAATGATTATAATAAACAAAGACTACAATCTTTAAATTTTAAATTTAGTAGCATCTAATTAAATTTTACTTTCCAGAAATTTTTTTAACAATATTTTCATTCCTTTTTAGTAAAATTGCAAAGTTTTTTACAATCTTTATTTACCAATGAAAAACATTTTAATACTAATTTTATTATTCTTTAACACCATTAATGCTCAGGATATTAGGAATCAATATCCTATTCAAAAAGTTATTATCGGTGATTTCATTACATCTTCAGGCGATACAATAAATGGTTGTTTTTTGACTTACAGGTCATTTGGTAAGTTAAATAAAGATAGTTCAAATATTATTTTCTTTCCGACCTGGTTAGGTGGTAATTCTGAGAATATTGGAACACTTCTTTCAAAATATTCTTTTATTGATACAAATAAGTTTTACATAATTTCTATTGATGCTTTGGGTAATGGGTTTTCTTCATCACCATCAAATAATTCAAATCAAAAAAGCTTTCCTAAAATTACTTTTGATGATTTGACTAAAGCATACTATAAAGTTTTAAAAGAGTGGTTAAAATTAGAAAAAGTATATGCTATTGTTGGTGGTTCAATGGGAGGAATGACAGCATTTGAATTTGCAATTAAATACCCTTATTTTGCCGAAAAAATAGTTTCCTATGTTTCCACTCCTAAATTATCCTCATACGACTTATTATGGACAAACTTACAAATAAATCTTATTGAAAATCTAAAAAAATTAAATTCCCCTGAAAGAAATATTAAAGCTTATTCCGATATGATTACAGCTTTGATATCCAGAACTCCTGAATACTTTAATGAAACTATAAAGATAACTGATTTTGAAAGCTACTTTAATAAGTTTTACAAAGAGCCAGATTTAGTTTACACTCTCGATAACTATCTCACTCAAATGAAAGCAATTGTCTCTTATGATTTAACAAAATATTTTGGTGAAGATTTGGAAGAGTTAGCAAAACGTGTCAAAGCAAAACTTTTAATTATAGTATCTGAAAGCGATATGATGGTTAATTCGAAAAATGCAATCAAATTTGCAGAATATTCAAATAGTGAGGTTTTAGTATTAAAAAATAATTGCGGGCATATGGGAGTTAATTGTGAAATGGAAAAAGTTAAAGAAATAATCAACAATTTTCTCTCTAATAACAATTAGGAAAATTATAGGAAATCATAATGCAGAACTCTGAAATAAACCTTCTTTCAATAAATACAATTCGCACTCTTTCAATTGATGCCATTCAAAAAGCAAATTCAGGACATCCTGGAATGCCTCTGGGTTGTGCACCAATAGTTTATCATCTTTACCGAAATATATTAAAACATAATCCTTCTAATCCTAAATGGATAAACAGGGACAGATTTATTTTATCTGCCGGTCACGGAAGTATGTTGCTTTATTCAATTTTACACTTATGTGGTTACGATGTATCATTGGATGACTTGAAATCTTTTAGACAGTTAGGTAGTAAAACTCCAGGTCATCCTGAATATAATCACACTCCGGGAGTTGAAATGACAACTGGTCCATTGGGGCAAGGTTTTGCTTCTGCAATTGGAATGGCTGTTGCAAGAGATTATTTAGCTTCAATCTTTAATGTTGATGAATTTGAGATTTTCAATCATTACATTTTTTCTATTTGCAGTGATGGTGATTTAATGGAGGGAATTTCTCACGAAGCTGCTTCATTTGCAGGGCATCAGAAGCTTGGAAAATTAATTTTTTATTATGATGATAATGGTATTACAATAGATGGAGAAACAAATCTTTCTTATTCTGATGATGTCGAAAAGAGATTTTTATCATATAACTGGAAAGTTTTCCAGATAAATGATGTTAATAATTTTGATGAGGTCGTTAGAGTAACTGAAGAAGCAATTAAAAATTCTGATACCCCTGTTCTAATAATCTCTAAAAGTATAATTGGTTATGGTAGTCCTAATAAACAAAATAAAGCTTCTTCACACGGAGCACCTTTGGGAGAAGAAGAAGTGAAATTAACGAAGAAAAATCTAAATTGGCTTTGGGATGAACCTTTTTTTATACCTGCTGAAGTCTTAAAACATTTTGAGGAAGTAAAAATCAAAGGTTATCAATCAGAGGAGAAATGGAATAGATTATTAGATGATTATTTCAAAAATCATCCAAAAAAAAGAGAATTACTTCAACAACTTTTTGAAAATAAAATCAGCTCTGATTGGGAAAGCGGTTTAACTGAGTTTGTTGATTCTATGGCTACAAGACAAGCTTCAGGAAAAGTGATTTCGGAATTGTCTAAGCATATCCCATTTTTAATTGGTGGAAGCGCTGATTTGTCAGAATCAAATAATACTTTTGTTAAAGATGCTGGTATGTTTAGTTTAACTAATAGGAGAGGAAGAAATATTCATTTTGGAGTTAGAGAACACGCAATGGCTGCAATACTTAATGGAATTGCTCTTTACTCAAATTTAATTCCTTATGGAGGTACGTTTTTAATTTTTTCTGATTATTTTCGACCTGCTTTACGTTTAGCTGCTCTTATGAAAATAAAAGTTATTTATGTATTAACTCACGATAGTATTGGATTAGGAGAGGATGGACCCACGCATCAACCAGTTGAACATTTAGCTTCATTAAGAGCAATTCCGAATGTAATTGTTATTCGTCCTGCTGATGCTAATGAAGTGATTGAAGCGTGGAAGTTTGCTATTAAATATCAAGGCGGTCCCGTTCTTTTAATTTTGACTCGACAAAAAGTTAAAACTTTAGATAGAACAAAATTAGCACATCAAAATGGTTTACAATATGGAGCTTATGTTCTTAAAGATTCAGAAAAGATAGATTTAATTATTTTAGCATCCGGGTCTGAAGTTGAATTAGCATTAAAGGCAGCATATAAATTGGAGGACAAAAATTACGGGGTTCGGGTTGTCAGTTTTCCAAGTTGGGAATTATTTGAAAAGCAGAGTGAAGATTATAAAAAGAAAGTATTGCCTGAATATGTTAAAAAAAGAATTGTAATCGAAGCAGGCAGAAGTATTGGCTGGCAAAAATATATTGGAACAGATGGTGTCGCAATTACTATAGAAGAATTCGGAGCATCAGCACCCGAAAAATTATTATTCGAAAAATTTGGATTTACTGAAGATAATGTTGTTATTATTGCAATTAAATTATTAAACAATTAATACGGATTGACTATGAAAAAGTTTTTATTTTTTTTAATAATTGTCTTAATAGGAATTCAGTTCATTCCTGTCGAGCAAAATAATCCTCCGGTTAAGCAAGAAATGCCAATGCCTGTAAATGTTAAAGAAATTCTATCCCGTTCCTGTTTTGATTGTCACTCAAACTTAACAGAATGGCAATGGTATTCAAAAGTTGCTCCTATGTCTTTTTTTATTACTTACCACGTTAAAGAAGGAAGAGAGCATCTTAATTTTACTGAATGGGATTTTTACTCAACTAATTATGACAAAGTAAAAAAAGAAATTTGGGAAGAGGTTCTTAACGAAAAAATGCCACCTTGGAGCTATAGGGTTATAAATCCTAAAGGAAAACTTAGTGATGAAGATAAGAGAATTATCAGAGAATGGGCTTTATCAAGATAAATTCAAATAATTATTTTAATTAGTGTTGTGACATTAGATAAAAGAGTAAGATTACTTCAGCAAGGTGTTGAAAATAATGGCCCTGTTATTTATTGGATGAGCAGAGACCAGAGGGTTTCTGATAATTATGCTTTGTTGTATGCTCAGCAATTAGCAATAGAAAAAAAAACAAGTGTCGTGGTTGTTTTTTCACTTGTAAAAAGTTTTCTCGGAGCTACTCTTCGCCAATATGATTTTTTATTAAAAGGACTGCAAAAGATTGAAAAAACTTTAAGTGATTATAATATTCCTTTCGTCCTTCTTTTAGGTGAGCCACAAAATACGATTCCGGAATTCATAAAAAGTAATAGAGCTAAGGCACTTATTTCTGATTTCGACCCTCTTAAAATCAAAAGAATTTGGAAAAGAGAAATTGCAAAAAAAATAGAAGTTCCTTTTTTTGAAGTAGATACTCATAATATTGTTCCTTGCCTTGTTGCATCAAATAAACAGGAATTCGCAGCTTATACAATCAGACCTAAAATCAATAAACTTTTAGATGATTTTTTAACTGATATTCCACACATTAAACCAAATCCAAAAAATCAAATCGAATTTGAAAAAATTGATTGGGGAAAAATTTATTCAGGATTGGAAGTAAATAAAGAAGTTAAGCCAGTTTCAGGTTTTCAATCAGGTGAAGATGAAGCTTTCACAGTTTTAAACGAATTCATTAATAATAAATTTCAAGGTTATAGTGAAAACAGAAATGATCCGACTATTGATGCATTATCGAACCTCTCTCCATATCTGCATTTTGGGCAAATTTCTTCACAAAGAGTTGGGTTAATAATAAAACAATTATTCCCGAACCATCCTTCATCAGAAGCATTTCTTGAGGAACTAATCGTAAGGAAAGAACTATCAGATAACTTTTGTTATTTCAATCCTAATTATGATAATTTCAATGGATTTCCTGATTGGGCAAAAACAACTTTAAATCAACATAGAAATGATAAAAGACAATTTATCTATTCAGAACAAGAACTCGAATATTCAAAGACTCACGATGATTTATGGAATGCAGCTCAATCTGAAATGGTTATCACGGGGAAAATGCACGGTTACCTTCGAATGTATTGGGCAAAGAAGATTCTTGAATGGACTGAAACTCCAGAAGATGCTCTTAGAATTGCAATTTACTTAAATGATAAATATGAATTAGATGGAAGAGACCCGAATGGTTATACTGGTTGTGCGTGGTCAATTGGTGGTGTTCACGATAGACCCTGGTTTGAAAGTGAAATCTTTGGGAAAATTCGTTTTATGAATCGTTCAGGAGCTGAAAGAAAATTTGATGTGAAAAAATATATTTATAGAATTGAAAAACTTAAATCAGAATTAAAAACAAATTAAGGATTTTTATGTCAAAACTAATGGTAAGTGTTTCCGGAATAAGAGGAATTGTTGGTGAAACATTAACACCAGAGATAATTACAGATTATACGTATGCTTTCTCGGAATTTATTTCTAAGGGTAAAGTTATTATTGGACGTGATTCGAGAATTTCAGGTGAAATGGTTAATAATATTGTTACCGGCATTCTATTATCAAAAGGAATTGATGTAGTTGATATCGGAATAGTTCCAACCCCAACAGTGCAGTTCACTGTTAAAAGTCTTAATGCTCAAGGTGGAATTGCAATTTCTGCTTCACATAATCCTAATGAATGGAATGCATTGAAACTATTAAATTCAACCGGTGAATTTCTTTCTCCTGAAGAAAATAAAATACTCAGTTCTTTTCTTACTAAAAGTAAAACTTATAATCTCTGGAATAGCTTAGGCAAACGACACACTTACTTCGAAGCCATTGAGCAACATATTCAAGCTATTCTTAATCTTCAAATAATTGATGTAGAAAAGATAAAAAAACGAAAATTCAGAATACTACTTGATTGTGTAAATGGAGCTGGCGTTTATTCAGTTCCAAAATTATTGAATCACTTTGGTTGTGAAGTTATAGAGTTCAATTGTGAGAAATCCGGTATTTTCCCAAGATTGCCTGAACCTTTGCCTGAAAATCTTATTGAAACTATGAATATGGTTAAAAACTCAAAAGTTGATTTAGGAATTGTTGTTGACCCTGATGTTGATCGTCTTGTACTTTTGACAGAAACAGGCGAGCCATTCGGAGAAGAAAATACAATTGCTCAGTGTGTCGGATACGTCTTATCAAAAGTTCAAGGAAATGTTGCAATTAACCTTTCAACAACAAGAGCAGTAGAGGATATCGCTAAATCTTATGGCTGCAATGTTTTTAGATCACCGGTTGGAGAAGCCAATGTCGTCAAGAAAATGAAAGAAGTGAATGCTGTGATTGGGGGAGAGGGAAGTGGAGGAATTATTTTCCCTGCTTTGCATTATGGAAGAGATGCTTTAGTTGGTATTGCTTTAACTCTCCAGAATTTAACTGAAAACAATTTATCTATTTCTCAGCTAAAATCTTCAATACCTGAATACTTTATTTCAAAAAGAAAAATTGAGCTTTCAATTTCACCAGATGAAATTATTAATAAGTTGATAGATAAATATTCAAAAGAAAATATAAATACTGAAGATGGCTTGCGGATTGACTTTGAAGATTATTGGGTTCATCTAAGGAAATCCAATACCGAACCAATAATCAGAATTATTGTTGAAGCAAAATCAAAAGATTTAGCAGAAAGTATCTCTCAAAACTTTTTAGAAGAGATTGAAAGATTAGTATAGTCTTTTTCTTTTTTGAATGAATTTAAACAATGCTTTATCGAATGGTTCAGTAGTTTGAATTAAATTATAATCAAAGTTTGCTTTAAGGCATTCGTACTTTATCTTATCTGTAAATTCCTTCATTGCATCCTGATAAGCTTTTCTGAGTTGATATGGTTGAGTGCTTATTTTTTCGTTTGTTTCTAAATCTACAAATATAGAATCATTTTTAAATCCAAAACTTAATTCCATTGGATCAAGAACCTGAAAAACTATCACTTCATTTTTTAGGTATGAAAAATTTATTAATGCTTTAATTGTCTTCTCTAACTCATCAAAAAAATCTGAGATTATAATTACAAGACTTCTTCTTTTTATCTTTTCTGCTAATTCTGTAAGAGCGAAAGCAGTGTTAGTTGTATCTGATGGTTTAACAGAGTTTAATACTTTAATTATTTGCGTTAAATAATTTTTTGTTGCTTTTGGTAAAAGTATATGTTCAACTTTATTTGAATAATTGATTAGACCGGCTGCGTCTCTTTGTTTTATTAGCAAATATGCTAATGAAGCTGCTAAAGTTTTGGAATAATCTAATTTATTCATAACTGACTGTGAACTGAAAGACATTGAACGGCTGGAATCAAGAATTATGTATGCCTTTAGATTTGTTTCTTCTTCATACTGTTTGATGAAGTACTTTTCTGTTTTTGCAAAAACTTTCCAATCAACATTTTTAAGATCATCACCAATCATATAAGGTCGGTGTTCACTAAATTCTATACTAAAACCGTGATATGGACTTTTATGCAATCCAATTAAAAATCCTTCGACTACTAATCTTGCCCGTAATTCTAAGTTACTAATTTTTGCAATGGTAGAAGGATTAAGATAATTCTTGTAATCCGAAGGATTAATTTGCATCAGATTTATTAATTTTTTTCTTTAGAATTTCTTCAGGTGAGAGCCCGATATTTTCAAGCTCTATTTTAGCAGAGGCAGCTAATTCGTGATTAGGATAATTTTCCAAGAAAAGATTGTATTGTTTTGTGGCTTTCTCATATTGTTTCAACTCGTTTGCCAATAAATACGCTGACATAAAAAGACTTTTTGGAGCTTCCTGTGATTTGGGGAATTTTTCAAAAATCTTATAAAAATATTGCTGAGCTAAACTTTGTGATTCAAAATAATCTATTTCATGCAAACTGTTCTGCTGATAAATAACAGCTAATTTTTTTAATGCAACAGGAGATAACTTCTCATCATTTGCAGAAACGGTTTCTTTGAGAAGTTCTACGGCTTTCTTAAAATCTTTTGATTCTATTAACTTATCTGCTTCATCAATGTTTTTCTGATAATCTTTTGAACAAGCTATTATAAACAATAAAAATAAAAAAAATGAATATTTCATATAATTTCCTTTAACATTATATCTTCTTGAGTTTTGCTTGAATATTTTTTTTTGTTGTAAGTAAATCCTGCGAAATAACTTTTACTTCGCCTAAAACAGGCATAAAGTTAGTATCTCCGTTCCATCTTGGTACGATATGAAAATGAATATGATCATCAATACCGGCACCACTTACTTTTCCTAAATTTAATCCTATGTTGAATCCATCTGGTTTCATTATATCATACAAAACAGATTCCATCTCTTGTAATTTCTTCATACATTCAGTCATTTCAATTTCACTGAGTTGAGATAATTTACTTAAATGTCGTTTTGGCACAATCATTAAATGACCACTGTTATATGGATAAAGATTCATTACTGTAAAAGAAAGTTCATTCTGCTCCACGACAAGATTTTCCTCTGAAGCTGGATCTAAATTTACCATTTCACACAAAATACATTTATCATTTGAGTCTGATTTTATAAATGATTCAATATATTTTGAACGCCAAGGCGACCAAAGATTTTTCATAATTTTTACCTAAAAAACAGGCTGTCCAATTTAATATCAGACAGCCTCTATTAAAATTAAATAATTAAGCAATTATTTTTCTTCTTCTCTTGACTTGTTGTATTCATCAATTACTTTTTGCTCAACCTCTTTAGGTACTTCTTCATAGTGGTCAAATTTTGTTTTGAAGATTCCGCGTCCTTGAGTCAAACTTCTTAATTGAGATGAATACTTATAAAGTTCAGCAAGTGGAACGAGAGCTTTTATAACTTGGAAACTTCCATCTGAATCCATACCTAATATTTTACCTCGTCGTCCAGATATATCACCCATAACATCACCCATATATTCCTCGGGGACTTTCACTTCAACTTCATTTATTGGTTCAAGAAGACAAGGTTTTGCTTCCAAAAATCCTTTTCTAAAACACATTGAAGCAGCAATCTTAAACGACATTTCATCTGAGTCAACGCTGTGATAAGTTCCATCAAATAAAGTAACTTTAACATCAACAACTTTATTACCTGAAATTACTCCTTTGGTCATAGTTTCCTGAATTCCTTTCTCAATAGCCGGAATAAACCTACCGGGAACAACTCCACCAACTATTGCATCAACAAACTCAAATCCTTTTCCACGAGGTAAAGGTTCCATCTTAAAGTGGACGTGACCGTATTGACCTCGTCCACCAGATTGTTTTTTATGTTTGTATTCAACATCAGCAACTGATGCTTTTATAGTTTCTCTATAAGGAATTTTTGGTTCAACCAAATCAACATCAACACCATATCTCTCTTTAAGTCTCTTAACAGCTAAAGCTAATTGTAACTCACCTTGACCGGAAACAATCGTTTGCGAAATTTCAGGATCATATTTAACAGAGAATGAAGGATCTTCTTCGTGTAGAGTGTGTAATCCATTAGCTATTTTATCTTCATCACCTTTAGCTTTCGGAATAACTGCTCCGTGAATAACAGGGGCAGGGAACTGAATTGGGGAAATTGTTACTCCAAAGTTTTTTGATGCTAAGGTGTTGTTTGTATGAGTATCTTTTAGTTTAACTACTGCTCCAATATCCCCGGCTTGAATTTGTGAAACTTCTTTTCTATTCCTTCCATTTACGATGGATATTTGACTTAGTCTTTCTGATTTACTGTTTGATTGATTTACTAAATCCATTCCAGCTTTAAGAGTACCAGAGAAAACTTTAAATAAAGATAATTCTCCAACGTGCTGTTCAGAAATTGTTTTAAATACAAATAAAACGGGTTCGCCATTTGAATCAGGTTTGACTAAAACTTTTTCATTTTTTCCAGTGAGTGTTGCTTCTTCTCCGCCTCTATCCGCTGGCGAAGGGAAATAATGTGAAACAAAATCCAAGAAGTTATTAACTCCTACTGCTTTAGTTGCTGATAATGCAAAAACAGGAGTTATACTTCTATTTAGAATTGAAGCCTTTAAGCCAGATTTAATTTCCTCTTCTGTGAGACTTCCTTCTTCAAAATATTTATTCATTAAATCTTCACTTGACTCTGCAACTTTTTCTATCAAAAAAGTTCTCAACTCGTTTGCTTTCTCTAATAAATCAGAGGGTATGTCACTAATATTTACTTTTCTGCTGCCAGCATCACCATATTCATACATTTTCATTTTCAAAATATCTATAACAGAATTGAAATTGATTCCTTCTTTTACTGGGAAGGTAATAATAGTTGCTCCGTTGGTAAGTCTTTTTTTAGATTTTTCATAAGTTTCAAAAAAAGTTGAATGCTCGTTATCAACTTTATTAATGATGATAGCAGAAGGCAGGGCAAATTCATTGATAAAGCTACCAGTTAGTTCGGTACCGACTTCTATACCTTCAGCAGATTTTAAAACCATAACTGCAGTATCGCAAACTTTTAAAGCTGCTTTTACATCACCAACAAAGTCAGTATAACCGGGAGTATCAAGTAAATTTATTTTTACACCTTCCCATTCGAAGTGTAGTGCAGAAGTAGAGATTGAAATTTGCTTTTCTATTTCATTTTGAGTGTAATCAGAAATTGTATTACCTTCGGCAACGGAACCAATCCTATTGATTTCGTGTGTCGTATAAAGTAAAATTTCGGACAACGAAGTTTTCCCTGAACCTCCGTGTCCGATAAAAACAATGTTACGAATTGAATCCGGGCTGTATTCTTTCAAGATAGTTTCCTCCTAAACATTTAAGATATGATAAAATGAAGTTTAATTTTCTTTGATTTTTCTCCAAAAAGCAGTTAGACCATTTTTAAGAGCATAAATATTGGAAAGAAAAGGCTGGGTGAAATCCTCAATTCCCACTCGAATCTTTTCTTCGAACTCTATAATTTTTTCAACTCGCAATTTTACATCTTCAATTATTTTTTTTGTTATCTTCATCTGTTCTTTTACTTCAACACTAAAGTCATTAAGATTTTTTGCAAGATCAACGGTGGATTGAATGAGAGGATTAAGTGATGAATTTAAGTTTTTAATTTCTGAATTTAATTCTTCAACTGACTTTACTATTCTTTTTACATATATTATCAGTGCTATGCATAGCATAGCAGCTGATAATAATAACAATGCAAAAAGAACTTGATTAACTAATTCCATTATGATTGACTTTTAGACTCTTTATAAGCTTCTACTCCAGCTTTGAAAGCTGAGGAAATTCTACCAGTTTCTGTTTCAATCTTTTCTTTTGTACCAGCAATAACTTCACCGGTTTTTTCTTTAGCTTCATTGATAATTTTCTCAGCATCTTTAATTATTTCCTGAGATTTGGATTTGGCTTCAGAGATAATCTTTTCAGATCTTTTCTTTCCTTCGTTAATCAATTCTTTGGCTTTTTCTCTTGCTTCAGAAATATACTTTTCAGCTTCATCTAAATATTCTTCGCCCTTATGTTTAATATCAGCTCTTAACTCTTTGCCGCTTTTGGGAGCAAATAATAATGCAATTAGTGCACCTATTGCACCGCCTGCTAATAAACCAACTAAAAAACTTTTTCCACTATTATTATCGTAAGACATATTAACTCCTTTTTTTTTCACGCAAAAAATACCAATGAAGTTGGTGAAAATCAAGATAATACAGCGAGTTAATTTGGTTTATTTAATAATTATTGAAATAAAAAATACAATTATTCCAATGAATTCTCAACCTTAATGTCAATCTTTCCAAATTTATAACTGTAAATCATAAAAGATATCATTCCAATAAAGACTGCAAACCATAACGTGGATAACCGAGTTATAAATGTTATCGCAGTAGAATCACCTAGTTTCAAGCCCAAATTATTTAGCATTACTAAAAAAGAACCTTCTGTAATTCCAAGTCCTCCCGGCAGCATTGATATTGCTCCAACAATAGTACTGAAACTATAACTAAAAACAGCCCATAAAAGAGTAATTTCTTCAGAAAAATTTGTTACGACTAAATAATATCCCAAACATTCGAAACCCCAAGAGACAATACTAATAATTATTGCAAATGATAGAGGTTTAATTCTAAGCAATAATTCTGTTGATTCAAAAAGTTGATTGAATTTAGAAATTTTCTGTCTCAAAAAAGAAATTCCGGAGATAAACTTCAAGAATAATTTGAAGATTTTCTTATTCGTAATAAGAATTATTATAAATAACAGAAAAATTGTCATTAAAAGTGAAACCAATAATCCATAATCAAAAAGAAATGAACCAATCAAAGCTAAAAAAGCTAAAGACAAGAAATCTGTAATCCTTTCGGTAAACACTACTGGTGCAGTCTTCGAAATTGGAGTACCATTTATTCTTTTTATCAGGTAGGATTTGAACAGTTCTCCTAATTTTCCGGGAGTAATACTCATCAGAAATCCACTTAAAAAAATAATTACTGAGTCTCTTAAAACTAATTTGACGTCTATTAATTTTAAATAATAATTCCATTTAAAAAATCTTACAAAGTAATTGAGTAAAGAAAGAAATAAAATCAATGGTAATAGTAAAAAATTAAAATTCCTGAAAGAAGAAATAAGTTGTTCAAAATCTGTATATACTGAAAAAGATAAGTATAAGATTCCTGCAAAAAGTATTATTAATAAAAATTTTTTCTTAAGGAATTCCACTATTTAATTATCCTTAATAAATCCTGATAAAATTTTGAAATCGGGAGACCCACAACGTTATAATAACATCCTTCAATTTTGCTAACAAACACTGCTCCGAAATCATCCTGAATACCATAAGCACCTGCTTTATCCATCGGACTGCCGGTATTTATATAGTCCCAAATTTCTTTATCATTTAATTTTCTGAAAGTTACTTTTGTTTTTTCGTAATTGGTGATAAGTTTTTTTGATTTTGAATTAAAGATACAATAAGCTGTAATTACTATATGAGTTTTTCCGCTTAATTTTTTTAACAGAAGATAAGCATCTTGTTTATTTACTGGCTTTCCGAGTATTTCATTTTTTATTACAACAATGGTATCACAGGTTATTAAAATCCCGCTTTCAACTCTCTTTTTAGCAAGCTGCATTTTTTCTTTGCATATTCTCAATACGTTTTGAAGCGGGGATTGTTTTTTATTGAATACTTCATCAAGATTAACAGAAAAAGACTTAAACTTTAGATTAAGTTGTTTCAGTAATTTTCTTCTTCTTGGTGATTTTGAAGCCAGATAAATTTGTGCTTGTGAGTCAATCATATAATTTTTTTATTTCAGTTTTTGGAAAATAGAAGTTTAATATTTCTTTAAAGTTTTTGCCATCTCTGGAAAGTTTAATCGAACCCCATTGACATAATCCAACTCCGTGACCAAATCCTTTTCCATTAAATTTAATATTTTCAGATGTCTGAGTGATTTCAAAATTTGTACTTGGAAGAATATTTCCTTTAGCATTTTTCAAAACAAATCTGATGTTATTACTAAATAAAGATACTCCTTTAATTTTTTTATTCTCAATAAGTGTGATTTTCATTTCATTAACTCTGCCTGACTTAAAACGACTTACTATTTCAATACTATTTAATTTAGAATTTTTGTCTGCAATATAATTAGCTTCAACAAGTCGTCTGATTATTAAATCTTTACTAAATTGTTCACTCCAATTAAACCTCGGAGAAATATTGCAATTTGATGGATTATTATCTTTTATAGAAACCAAATAGGGCAGAGGTTCTGATTTAAATACATTCTCAACATTTTCGGTGTAACCACCGCAGGTTGAATGATAAAAGCAGGAAACAATATCTTTGTTATAAAAAAGAAATTGACCCCTGGTTTTGTCAACTAAATTATTTGTAATTTCACTTTCGCCGCCTACTCCACCATAAATTTGATCTCGAGTATCTGAATACAAATCAAATAATTCTTTCGACTCAAGTTTTTTTTTCATTGCGTATGTTCTAACAAGAATAGAAAAAGCTTTTATTGCTTCAAAATTTTCTTCTCCCTTACCAAGTGGCATTTCCTTTAAGATAACTCCTTTTGAATAATTCTCAATATCAACGTAATTAACAAGATTAAATGAAGAGGAATTGGCTGTTATCTTAAAATAGCCCCTATACTCTTTATCATTAAAAGAAATGTTAAATAAATTTTTAGGAAAGACTGTGAATTCTTCTGAAAAGAATTCATTACCATCAACTATACATTTTATGCCAATACTTGTGAAAGAAAACTGAGCATCTGAATTTGATTTAATTGGAATTGTTTTACCAAAACTGTCTAAAATTTTTGAAACATTTTTTAGTCTGATCTTATTTTTGACTGATTCAGTTAATAATACTCTCACATTTTCATTTTTGCCAAAAAAGTATTTTTTATCAACTTTTTCAATTCTTTTAGTGGGAGTGCAAGAATAGTTAAAAAGAATTACAGAAAAAATTATAAATAGAAAGTAGATGTAAAGAGATGGCGATTTATATTTTAATTGAATTTTTGGATAAAGCAAAACTTTGGAGAAGATTATCTAAACATAGCTTTGATACTACCCCAGGTTCTTTTAACACCTGAAACGCTATGAGATACAGAAATTTCATTGGAATAGGAGAATTGATTGTTATTTTCAACAATCTTTAAACGATAGGTAAAAATTAAATCAGTTGTTTTATAGACATTCTGGTCAATAAAAACATAGGAAGAATTAGAACCTTTAGGATTAACAAATCCAATTTCAATAAAGCCATTGTTATGGGTTTTTCTTTCAATTACAAACATTTTGAGATTGGATTCTTCGGCGGTTCTCCATTCTAAACGAATATCATCACCTTCACTTTTAGCGTTGAAGAATTGAATAAATGCACCCGCAAAAAGAGAGGTGAAAGTGAATAAAACAACTATAATATGTAATAATTTTATTTTCACGCTGTGAATATAAGATTATTGTATCTATTTGTCAATAAAAAAAATTGATTATTTGAGCTTTGAATCCTCATTTGTCCACAATAACTTTATTTGTGTAACTCTGTGGCTCTCTTGCGATTTCTCTCTGCGGTTCTCTGTGTAATATTTCTTTCACAGAGTTCCACCGAGAAGACACAGAGAGCCACTGAGAAATAATAACCACAAAAAACCAGAACTTCAAAGGTATGTAATAATAAATCAAACTTGAAAACAAGACATTATCAAAATAGAATTATTAAGCCCTCAAAAGCTAAACATTGCCTCACCATTGATGGTGGAATAATTTAGGTCAGGCGAAAATAAAAATCAATAAATCAAAAAAGTCTTTATTCCTTTTCTAATGAAAGCGCTAAACTCAAATAATTAAAATAAATCCTTAAAAGCAAAAGTTTATTTTGTTATTTTTGTTCGTATAAAATAATAATTATATGAAATACTTTATTGGATTAGACGGCGGCGGAACAAAAACAAAATGCATCTTAGCAGATGATAATCTCAAAATAATTTATGAAACAACCGGCGGTCCATCAAATTTCTTAATGCTGGGTAATGATAAGGTTGCAGAAACTATCATAAATTTAATAGTCGAATGTCTTCAAAAAAATAATCTTAATTTTGATGATGTATCTGCAATAGTGCTTGGTACCACTGGTGGAGGCAGAAGAAGTGACGCTGAATCTCTTGAAATTACAATTCAAAACTTAGCCGAGAGTCAACAAATAAATCTTAAAAATTTTCGTGTAGAAAGCGATGCAAGAATTGCACTTGAAGGTGCGTTTTCCGGTAAGCCGGGAAGTATTTTAATTGCAGGAACTGGTTCAATTATGTTTGGCAAAGATAGATTAGGTAATATTCATAGAGTTGGAGGATTTGGTAGATTTATCGGTGATGAAGGAAGTGGATTCAGACTTGGTCAAAGAGGCTTGAACGCTGCTGCAAAAGAATTTGATGGACGAGGGAATAAAACTTTAATTTCTGAATTATTAAAAGAAAAATTTAATATCCAATCGCCTGAAAGTCTTATTACGGAAATTTATCGGAATAATTTTGATATAGCTTCAGTTGCTCCATTAGTAATTGATGCTGCTGAGAAAGGCGATAAAATTTCAGTAAGTATAATTGAATCTGAAGCTGAGGAAATTATACTTCATATTCGATCAATGAAACAAAAACTTAATGAAAAAATTCTTCAATTATCTTTCATTGGAAGTCTATTGACAAAAGATAATTTTTATTCTTATTTGGTTAAAGAGAAAATAGTTCAACAATTTGACGATGTTGTAATTAAAGAAGCAGAAAACTCACCCGAATTCGGTGCAGTTCTTATGGCAAAATCTTTGTTTGAAAATTCATAATTCAATCTTTAAATAAACAGGTAATTAATGGCTAATGAAAATTCTGTCAATAATGTAAGCCCAGAGACTAAAAAAAGAAATCCTTGGTTTTGGATACCAACTTTGTATTATGCTCAAGGCATTCCCTATGTTATTGTAATGACTGTGTCAGTCATAATGTATAAACGATTGGGAATATCAAATACAGATATTGCACTCTATACAAGTTGGTTGTATCTGCCTTGGGTAATTAAACCGCTTTGGAGTCCATTTGTAGATTTGATTGGTAAAAAACGTAACTGGATAATTTTTATGCAAATACTTATTGGAGGCGGTTTAGCAGGTGTTGCATTAACAATTCCTATCTCAAATTTCTTTCAATATTCGCTTGCATTTTTATGGTTGTTAGCATTTAGTTCCGCTACACACGATATCGCAGCAGATGGTTTTTATATGCTTGGCTTGACAACAGGTGAACAATCCTTTTTTGTCGGAATAAGAAGTACTTTCTATCGTCTGTCAATGATTACTGGTCAAGGACTTTTAGTTATTCTTGCCGGATTTCTTGAAACCTCAACTGGTAATATTCCTTTAGCTTGGTCAATTACATTTTTTATACTTGCTGGTTTATTCGGCTTATTTTTTATCTATCACAAATTTATTTTGCCTTATCCTAAAAATGATGTTCCTGCTAAAAAAGATGATTCAAGTTCAATACTTTCAGAATTCGTGAAAACTTTTGCTGCATTCTTTAAACGAAAAAATATTGGAGTAATATTAGGTTTTATTTTATTGTATAGATTAGCAGAGTCTCAATTAGTTAAAATTGCAGCTCCATTCTTATTAGATTCGAGGGCAGAGGCAGGAATAGGTCTTACCACTTCTGAATTGGGACTTATATATGGAACAATAGGAATAGCTGCTTTAACTTTAGGTGGAATTTTAGGAGGAATTTTAATTTCTAAAAATGGTCTCAAATATTGGCTTTGGCCAATGGTCTTTTCTATTAACCTGCCCAATCTCGGTTATGTTTATCTATCATTTGCGCAACCTTCAGAACTTTGGATAGTTGGTTTTATTGTTGCTTTCGAACAACTTGGATATGGTTTTGGTTTTACTGCATATATGCTTTATATGATTTACATTTCTGATGGTGCTTACAAAACTTCTCATTACGCCATTGCAACTGGATTTATGGCTCTTGGTATGATGTTGCCCGGAATGTGGAGCGGTTGGTTACAGGAATTGATTGGTTATCAGAATTTCTTTATCTGGGTTTGTATCGCTACTATTCCAGGTTTTATAATGGCTAAACTTATTAAAGTTGAACCCGAATTTGGTAAGAAGTAATAAAAATAATTGAGGAATAAAATGAAAAACTTAAAATATCTCTTAATCGTTTTATCAATAATAATTATAGGTTCTAATAACTATATGTTTTCACAATCAAATCCTTTTTTTGAACAATGGAATACTCCATTTGAAACTCCGCCTTTTAGTAAAATTAAAAATGAACACTTTCTACCTGCATTTGAAGAAGCTATAAAACAACAAAGAGCAGAACTTGAACAAATTCTCAATAATAATGAAACACCAAATTTTAATAATACAATTGGTGCTTTAGAAAGAAGTGGTAAACTTTTATCAAAAGTTTCAAGAGTATTTTTTAACTTGAGCAGTGCTAATTCAAATGAAGTTATTCAGAAAGTTGCTGAAAAAATTACACCAGAACTTTCAAAATTGAATAATGATATTTATCTAAATGAAAAATTATATGAGAAGATAAAGGCTGTCTATGATAGAAAAAATAGTCTTAATCTAAATGCTGAAGAAAATAAACTTCTTGAAGAGTATTATAAAGATTTCACTAGAGCAGGCATTGGTTTAAGTGAAGATAAGAAAAATCGTCTCAGAGAAATAAATCAACAACTGAGCAGTCTGCAACTAAAATTCGGTGAAAATCTAAGAAAAGAGACAAATGCTATTGCTTTAGTAATTGAGAAGGAAGAAGATTTAATCGGCTTACCAGAATCGGTAATTAAAGCAGCCTCAGAATTAGCTGAAGCAAGTGGCTTGAAAGGGAAGTGGGCTTTCAATCTTCAAAGACCAAGTTGGACTCCGTTTCTTCAATACTCTCAAAAAAGAAATCTTAGAGAAATAGTTTATAAAGCTTACATAAATCGTGGTAATAACAATAACGAATTCGATAATAAAGAAATAATTAAAAAAATAATTGAATTAAGAATTGAAAAAGCAAAGCTGTTAGGTTATGAGACCTATGCCCACTATAAACTTGAAAAGAATATGGCAAAAAATCCAGATAATGTAATTAAATTTCTAAATCAGCTTTGGGTTCCTGCACTAAAACAAGCCAAACAAGAAGTAAAAGAAATGCAAGAAATAATTGATGAAGAAAAAGGCAACTTTAAATTAGCAGCTTGGGACTGGTGGTATTACGCAGAAAAATTGAAAAAGAAAAAATA
>Ga0073932_1001885_pt1 | contig 36114 bp, 24 predicted proteins | sample DewCreD2012metaG_FD_76967 | JGI IMG/M metagenome (GOLD analysis project Ga0073932, IMG submission 76967) | Hot spring sediment bacterial and archeal communities from British Columbia, Canada, to study Microbial Dark Matter (Phase II) - Dewar... ...
CCGAGGGCGACATTCCCGAGCGTTGCGACGTGGAAAACGCCGCCCTCGCCGTGCGCGCCACCCTCGCGGCGATCCTCACCCTGGACATGGAAAACTAGCCCGCCTGGGCCGACATGCCCAACCAGCGTCGGCGCGGCCCACGAGTTCTTGTCCGCTTGGCGGCCGGCCCTTGGTTCACGGGGGCGGCCCCGATTCTCGCCGCGAACTCCGCGAGAATGGCGAGGCCCCTTTGCGCGAACAGGAGGGGCACATTTTCCGGTTCAAAAAAGGGCCCGAGAAATCAGCCAGTCCCTGGCCGGTCTGTGGGCTGCCCGCCAGTCGCCAGGGCAACGGTTCTTGTGGACCGGCGCCGTCGCGGGGTAGACTGCTTGTTTTCCGACAAAGCCAGGCGCGGCCGCCTGGGCGCCGCGCGAAGAACGGGAGAGAGCGTCGAACCATGAGAAACGCGGGGAAGCGGATTGCGTCGATCCGGTGGGCGATCACGCTGGGGTGGGCGATCGCCTTGGCGGCCATGGCCACGGGGGCCGAGGAGCATTGGACCAGTTTTCGCGGTCCCACGGACCAGGGACATGCCGACGCGGATCTGCCGCTCCGCTGGAGCGAGAACGAGAACGTGGTCTGGAAGACGCCGATCCCGGGCAAGGCGTGGTCCTCGCCCGTCATTTGGGGCGACCGCATCTGGCTCACCAACGCCTTCGAGGAGGGCACCCAGCTTTCGGTCCTTTGCGTGGACAAGAACACGGGAAAGATCGTGCTCTCCAAACAGGTCCGCTTCGTGCCCGGCCCGCAGTATTGCCATCCGTTCAATTCCTACGCCTCGCCGTCGCCCGTGGTCGAGGAAGGCCGCGTTTACGTGACCTTTGGCTCGCCGTTCACCGGCTGCCTGGACGCCAAGACGGGCAAGGTGCTCTGGGAACGGACGGATCTGGTGTGCAATCATTTTCGCGGGGCGGGCTCCTCGCCGATCCTCTACAAGGACCTGCTCATCCTGCACTTTGACGGCAGCGATTTCCAATACGTCATGGCCTTCGACAAACACACCGGCAAGACGGTCTGGAAGACGACCCGCTCCGTGGATTACCAGGACATCGATCCCCAAACGCAACGGCCGAAAACCGACGGCGACTACCGCAAGGCGTTTTCCACGCCCTTGATCGTCGAGGCCCAGGGCAAGCCGGTGCTGATCAGTCTGGGGTCCATGTGCCTGTACGGCTACGAGCCGGAGACCGGCAAGGAGCTGTGGCGCGCGGAATCGCCGGGCAGCCACTCGGGTTCGGCGCGGCCGGTGGCGGGCCACGGGCTGGTGTTCTCGCCGATCGGGTACACCGCGGAGCTCTGGGCCGTCCGGCCCGACGGCCACGGCGTCGTCACCGCGACCCACGTCGCCTGGCGCTACGAACGCGAGGCCCCCCGACGCGCGTCTCCCCTGCTGGTCGGCGACTGGCTGTTCGACATCGGCAGCGACGGCGTGGCCGCCTGCCTGGACGCCAAGACGGGCAAGGAGCTGTGGAAGCAGCGGCTGGGCGGAAACTTTTCCGCCTCGCCGCTTCACGCTCGGGGGAGGATCTATTGCTTCGACGAAAAAGGCAAGACCACCGTGCTCCAGGCCGCTCCGAAGTTCACCACGCTCGCCGTCAACACGCTGGAGGACGGCTTCATGGCGTCGCCGGCGGTCTCCGGCAATGCCCTGTACCTGCGGACCAAGACCGCCTTGTATCGAATCGAAGCCCCCAAGCCGCGGTAGAAACGCCCCGGCGCCGCCCCCCGGCGTCGCCCCCTCGGCCGGAACCGCCGACGGCCGGGCCCGCGGATCAGGCGGAAGGCCCCTCCTGCCAGAGCCGCTCGGGCAGGCCCTCGACGAAGCGGCGGATTTCGTCGCGCACGCGGCGGTAGGGCCGCAGCCGTTCCGTCTCGTTGGCGGCGCCGGCGGCCAACCACGGCGGATCGTCGAAGCCCACGTGGATCACCTTGGCCTTGCCGGGAAACACCGGACAGCTTTCCCGGGCGTGGTCGCAGACCGTGACCACGTAGTCGAAGTCCAGCGAGGGCAAATCGGCCAGCCGTTTCGACTTCTGGCGAGAAATGTCCACCCCGGCCTCGGCCATCACGCGGACGGCGTCCGGATTCAGGCCGTGGACCTCGATGCCCGCTGAATACGGCTCGATCCGATCGCCGCGCAGATGCCGCGTCCATCCTTCCGCCATTTGGCTTCGGCAGGAATTGCCCGTGCAGAGAAAGAGAATCTTCAACATGGTCCAGGCAGGATGCGTCGATGTCCGGAAAAACACCTTCCTCGACAGGGCGGCCGCGGTCATGGGGCGGCTGAGGCTAGCGGGGCTCCTTGGCGCCGAATCCCATCACCGTCCCGTCGGTCAACGTCACCAGGCAGCGTTGGCCGGCCAGCGCCACGCCCCATCGCACGGGCGGCGCGGGCAAGGGGGCCGTCCAGAGCGAGTCGCCGTCGGCCGAAAGGGCCTCGAGCCGATCGCGGCGCAGGGCGAGCAGGCCGTCGGCGCCCACGGCCAACCCCCAGACGTCCGCGCCACGGCCCGCCCAGAGGATCGACGGCTCCGTCGGCGCCCGGAGGATGTCCGGCGTCGTGCCCCGGGCCTTCGGTTCCTTGTTCAAGAGGTTCACCAGCCGGTCCAGCGTCTCCGGATCCCGGGCGCAGAACAGGCGCCCGTCGAGCAGGGCGACGGTGCGCGGCGCGACAGTGCGCGGGGCGACCCCGCCGGGCGTGGAGCCCTCGGGAAGGCGACCGGCGGCTCGTGGAAACTGGAAGTACAAACGGCCTAGATGGCGCTTGAAGATGGTGGTCCGGGCCGATTGGCCGGCGTACAGTTCCGGTCCGGTGCAGCATGGGGTCCCGTCCGGTTCGAGGAACATTTCCATGCCGGCCTCGAGCCGGGCGACCACGCGGGCGGAATCGCCCGTGGCGGCGTCCAGGGCGACGATCCCCACCGGCGCGCCGCCGTTGACGTAGAAAGTCTTGTTGCCCAGGAGCACGTTGGACTGAACGCCGAAGCTCAGTTTCGAGTCGGCGCGGTCCCTATGGAACACCTGCCGCCAGCGGAACGTGCCGGTGGCCGCGTCCACGGCGGCGACCACCGCGCCGTCGGCGGCCGTGCTGCCAGCCGCGGTGTACGCCGTCCCGTCCTCCCCGACCACCACGCCTCCGCCCAACGGCCAGACCGACATGAGCCGATCCATGATGTTGACCCAGCGTCTCTCGGGCGTTAGTTCCGCGCGGCCCAGCAAGCGGCCGTCGGCCGCATCGACGCAGTAGAGGAACCCGTCGCACGAGCCAAAGACGACGCGGCCGTTCCAATAGGCGGGCGGATGGGTCACGGGGGCATGGGAGAAGGCCAGCCACAGGACCTTTCCGGTCGCGGCGTCGAGGGCCCGCACCGCGCCGTCGGTCCCGCCCACAAACACCCTTCCCCCGGCGCACACCGGCGCGGTGAGCCCCCCGCTTGCCAGACGCCGTCGCCAAAGCTCGGCCGCTTGTCGGGGAATCGTCGTCGGCACGGTCGCGTTGCCGGCGGCGTTGGCCCGGAACATGGGCCAGTCGTCCGCGGCCGCGGGAGTCGAGGCGGCCGGCGCCGCCCAGGGAGGCGACGCCGCCGTCCCGCGCGGCCTGAGCGGCTCGCCCGGGGCCATCGAAAAGGTGCCGTGCACCTGCCAGCAATCGCAGGCCAGCGGCATCCAGTAAAGCCGCCCGTTGGCCGGCACCACGCCGTCGAAGCAGCCCGGCCGCACCACGGCCTCGTAATCGGCGAGCTTTCTCTCGCCAAGGTCCACGTAGACGGTCCTGCCTTCCCCGCCGCCGGGACGGTAAAAGAACTGGTGGGGCGTGGCCGTCAAGCGGGTGCAGGAGCCGATGACGCCCAGGCGGAACTCCTGGCGAACCTTGCCAGTCCGCGGATCGAGCACCTGGCAGGCCGCCGGCGCGGCCACCCGCGGGACGACGTAGAGGGCGTCGTCGAAAAAGAACGGGTGGGGCGACTCGCTATTTTGGGTCCAAAGCAATTCGCCGCGGGCGAAGCCGACGCCGATCGTTTTCCTCAGCGGCGACCCCGCCAGGCAGACGACCTCGTCCGCGGCCCGGGCATAACAGGACGTGGCCCATCCCAGTCCCCATCCCTGGCGCGGGATCGCCCCGCCGATGGCTTCGAAGAGGGCCTTGTCCTTGTCCGGCGTGCGTCGCCAGAGGGTCTTGCCCGTCCGGGCGTCGCGGGCCGCCGCGTACTTGCCCGGCGACAACTGGAAAATGCGGCCGCCCTTCATGCACAGGGCGCGGACGTCGAAGGGTTGGTTCTCGGCAACGCACCAAAGCAGCTTCATTTCAGGGTATTGATACGCGGCCAGTCGCCGCGCGGCCCCGAAATTCTGGACCAGGCCTTTGTACTGGGCGTCGGCCACGTCCCAAGGCCAGTGGCCCATCTGCCGTTTCTGCTTGTGGGGGGCGACGCGGGCGTCGGGCGGCCCGAGCGCCGCCCAAAGCCAGCCGTTTTCGTGGGCGAGCCATTTCCAGTCCGTGTCGCCCGCCGCCACCGCGTCCGGCGGAGCAAGCAGCTTGCCCCGCTCTTTCCCCGTCGCCGCGTCGAGCAACCACAGGGCCGGCCCCTGGGCGAAGAGGACTTCGCCCTCGGGGGCCACCTTGGCCACGTCGTGCACGACAAAGCGGGGGTCCAGCGCCCGGCTCCATAACCTCAGGCCGTTGTACGCATTGAGGACGGTGAGCGTGTTGAGCAAGGGCTCTTCCCGCTCGTGAAAAGCGATGTGGCCGGTGAAAAAGAAGATCCGCCCGCCGGAAAAAAGCGTCTGGTTCGGCATCGCCGCGAAGACCGGATGCGTCTGGAATCGCAAGTCGCCCGGCAATCGGGCCACGCGATCCTGCGACACGGCGTTGTTGTCCGGGCCGTGGTACGGGTGGCGCCACTCGTCCACGCCGCGGGCCGCCGTCTTGACGATCCGCTTTCCGGCCACGAGCCCGATTCCGCCGGGCCGCAGAACCCGGAGGATTTCCGCTTCCGAGGGCGGATGGGCGGCGCCAGGCCCCACCCACACCGCGTCGGCCATCTCGCCGGCCAGCCAGAGCGATGGGTCGTCCGCGTCCACCACGCTCAACCGCCCGTCCAAGAACCCTTGCTCCAGGGCCCATGCGCAAAGCCCACGCCGCGCGTCCGACGGCGGGCTTCGATAAAGGACCTTCCACGCGGTCCGTTCCATGAGCACCGCCAACGCGCCGCGATCCCGAGGCGACTCGCCGCAAACCACCACGAGGGCGGGCGACGGGCCAAGATGGGCCGACAGGTCGGCCCACGGGTCTGCGCACGCCGCCCGGCAAAAGATTGCCAGAAACGCCCACGCAAGGCCGCGCGTCATGATCGTCCCCCTTGCCCGCTGGGCTGGGTCGGTTGCCGGGTCACTTCGTGTCGGTGTCGTTGGCCTCTTCCACGCTCTTGCGGACCTGCTCCCGCATCTCATCCATGCCGCGTTTGAGTTCCGCGACGCTCTTGCCGAACGAACGCATGATCGAGGGCAGCTTATTGCCGAACAGCAGCAAGGCCACCAGCGCGAGGAACAACAGTTCGACGTCGCCGATTCCAAACATGGGCGAAGGCCCTCCTCCTGCCAAAGACTACGCCCTTGAGGCGTTTTGCACAAGACAAAGCCCCGTGGCCGCTCGAAGGACCACGGCCCCCTCCGGCTTCCCGGCGCTCAGCCTGTCAGATAATCCTTCATGAACTGATTCTCCAGGGCGAGGCGGTCGTGCTGGAACTTCACGATGTCGCCGATGGAGACGATGCCCACCAATCGGCCTTGGGACAACACCGGCAGGTGGCGAATGCGGTGGGTGGTCATCAGGCCCATCGTGGCCTCCACGGAATCCTGCGGGGAGCCCGTGATCACCTGGGTCGTCATGATCGACGCGACCGCGCAGGCGCTCAAGGGGCCCTTGCCCGCCGCCACGAAACGGAGGATGTCGCGCTCGCTCACCACGCCGACGATCCGCTCGCCCTCTTCGAGGCCGCGGTCGCACACCACCAGGCAGCCCACATTGCGCCGCACCAATTCGCCGACCACCTCGTCCAGGGTCGCTTGGGGGTGGATGGTGAACACCGTGCTGCCTTTGGTTTTCAGGATCTCGTACAACGTCATGCTCGAACTCCGTTGGCCGCTCGAACCGAGGCGCCCCGGGGACGTTGGCCCTATGGCCTTTTGGGGCAAGCGCCCGCCAGTAATGGTAGCCACCAGCACCCCGCCGGGCCAGCAACCCACGGGATGCGGGACCTATGCTCGCCCGAGTTACAGTGGGGGAGGGGTCAATCCCTAGCCCGGGGTGGCGCCCGAGTTCAGGCGGATTTCAAGAAAAACCTCGCCCGGCGGGCTCGAGGGTTCCGCGGCGGCTGCGCCGTTTTGCGACAGCCTGATTTCCACTTCATTTCGGGCGAGCAATCGGCCGGTCAGATTGAATTCGGTCCTGACTTCGGAGTCGGGGAACACGCCCAGCGGCTCGGCGTTCAGGGCGAGTTCGCTGCCCGAGGGCATTCCCTCGAAGCAAATCCAGACCGTCTCCGCGGCCCCCAAGCCCGTCGGTCTGGTGAACTTCCGTCGCCAACGGAAGCCCTGGTCGGTCACCTCGCAGCGCCAGGGTTTTCGGAGGCGGATCCGGTGCGGCCCGCTGGCCAGCGCCGCGGCCCGCGCGGCCTCGCGGCGGCCGGCAAGGATCGAGGCGGCGATCGAGACCGCCAAAAGCGCCCCCACCACGCCCAATGAGGTCCACGGCGTCACCAGGTCGGCGCCGGGTTGTTTCCAATGCATCAGTTCCGCGACGTATTCGCCGGCCATCTTCAAACCGATGAAGCCCAGCACCGCGGCGAGTCCATAATGCAGATAGCGGAATAGGTCCATCACGCCGGCAAGAACAAAGTACAGCGCCCGCAAGCCCAAAATCGCGAAGATGTTGGAGGTGAACACCAGGAAACGGTCGCGGGTGATTCCGATGATCGCCGGGACGCTGTCCACGGCGAAAACCACGTCGGTGCTCTCGATCACCAACAGCACGAGCAGCATCGGGGTGATGCGGAAATGCCCTTCTTCACGGACGAAAAAGTGGGACCCGTGCGCGCGGTGATCGCCGCGGCTGACCGGCAGCACGCGACGGGCCACGCGGAGCACGATGTTCTTTTCCGGATGGACCTCCGCGCCGCTGTGCATGAAGAGCTTGAAGGCCGTGTAGAGGAGAAAAACCCCGAACAAAAAGTTCATCCAATGGAAATGCTCGATCAACTCGGTGCCCGCGAGAATGAAAATCAACCGCATGAAGACCGCGCCGAGGATTCCCCAAAACAAGACGCGGTACTGGTACTGGATGGGTACCTGAAAGAATCGAAAGATGACCAGGAAGACGAACAGGTTGTCGACCGACAGCGACTTTTCCACCAGGTAGCCCGCCAGAAAGCGAATCCCCGCCTCGTCGCCCAGCCACCACCAAATCAAACCGTTGAACACCAGGGCGAGCACGACCCAGAAGATCGACCAGCCCACAGACTCCTTCAACGAGGGGGCATGGTCCTTGCGGTGAAAGACGAACAAGTCCAGCGCCAACAAGAAGGCGACTACGACGCCGAACGCAACCCAGTGCCAAATCGTGATTTGCGACAACACTTGGGAACACCGTGGAGGGAAGAGAGGGAAACGCGAAGTGGGCAAGCCCGCTGGACTTGCCACCTCGTGGCGGGGCCGACAAGCCGATCCGTCGGGCGATCGGCCGACCCCTCATCTTAAACGCTCCGCCAGCCTGGGGCAACGTGAGCCAAGAAAACTTAGGGCATCAAGCCTCTTCAAAGCCTGCATCTTCTTCAGGCTCTGCAATTTGAGGGGCCATCCGCCCGATATTTCCGGCAAGTCTTGCCGTTCTTACTCAACTGTTGCGACTCGTATGTCCGATACTAACGTCACGACCAGAATTCATGGAACCATCGAGTCCCATGGTCTGGACGGGACGTTCACTCCGTTGCACATCGAGATGGGTGAGAACCATGTCGCTCAATCGCACAGGAACGTGGCTGGCAGCCTTGTTGATCGGATGGGTTGCGGGGGCGCCTGCTTCGGCCCAGGGGTTGCGAGACGCGGATCTTTTCGCGCCAGCCGAGCCCAGCCACTACGGCGGTGGCGTCCGGGCCAACCAGGGATTCTTCTTCACCTACGACGCCTTGTACTGGACCATCAGTCCGCCCGAGCGGGCGACCGTGGGCATTGACACGGACACCCTGGACGTTCAACGCAACGTCTGGTGGGCCAACGACCCGAACCAGACGTTCACCCAAGGCTCGACCCTGGACACCAGCGGGTTTCAAACCATGTTCACGCCCGGCCAGCGGATCGAAGTGGGGCACATCGAGGGGCACGTCGGATGGCTTTTCAACTACATGCGGCTTCACCAGTTGAGCCAGGCGCAGGCGGCCACTGGCGTGCAGATGTACTTCCACGACCAGGAGTGGGGCGTGAACAACCTGCCGCACCTGGTGCACGACGTGGGAGGGGGCAACATCGTCGCCTTGCCGGTCTGGTTCGATTTCGTGCTCATGGACCTCTCGACGAAGGTCTGGGGCACGGAATTCAACCTCCTGCTCCGCACGCACCCCGGCCATCGCGGCGGAATTTTCGAGTGGTTCCTCGGGGCCCGATACCTGGAATTCGAGGAACAATTCAGCATCCGCGCCTACGGCACTCCGCCGGCCTCCGCCCTGGCCGACACGCTGTTCACCAACGTGGCCAACAACAACATCTTCGGTCCGCAGCTCGGCCTCCGCTGGTTCACCACCAACGACCGGTGGCAGTTCTCGGCCGAGGGCAAGTTCATCGCCGGGTGGAACAGCCAGAACGTCCACCTGCAAGGCATCGTGGGCTCGGACCTGACGCCCACGAACTTTCCCCGCCCCGCCGGTTCCCCGGGGTTTCCCCAGGCCATGCCGGCGACCAACGCCTACGACAGATCCTACATGTCCGTCTTCAGCCCCGTGGTGGAATTGCGGCTTGAGGGCAAGTACCAGTTGACCCGCAACGTCGGATTCCGGGCGGGTTGGAACGGGATGTACATCGGCGAGATCGCTCGCCCCTCCCGGATGGTCAACTACGAGCTGGGGCAGACCAGCGTGTTGGGCATCTTGAGGTACATGAATCGGGACCTGGCCTTCTTGCACGGCCTTGGCATCGGTATCGAAATCAACCGTTGATCTGCCCCGCGAGCAGGTCGATCGGCATGACGAGAACACCGGGGGCGCCAACAGCGCCCCCGGTTTCTTTTTGTTTCTTCCCGACGTACAACAAGAGCTTGGAACGCTCGCCGGGGAGGTCTTCGCGCCTTCGTATTGTCTTGCCCCGTCGCGGAAAACCGCCGGCGATCGCGCGGCCCCGCGATGGTTCGGCGCGAGGGCGGGGTTCCCGCGGCGTGATTTGCCCCCGTCGAGCGGCCGGACAAGGGCGGAGAACTGCGGAGAACTCATGAACGGCGACGGAAGAAAACGCGTGGCGCTGGTGACCGGCTCAGGCAAGCGCCGGGTGGGCAACGCCATCGCCCATGCCCTGGCCGATCGCGGCTTCCACCTCGCCGTCGGCTACCGCCATTCGGCCCGCGAGGCTCGGGAAACGGTGGAAGCCTTGAGGCAACGCGGCGTGGAGGCCGAGGCGTTTCAGGCCGACGTGGCGATTGAGGCCGACGTCCACCGGTTGTTCCACGAGGTCATGGACCGCTTCGGCCGACTCGATGTGCTGGTGACCGCCGCGGCCATTTGGGAGCCCAAGCCGTTGGAGCAGGTCACCGCGGCCGACCTGATCCGCCATTTCGAAATCAATGCCTTGGGGACCTTTCTCTGCTGTCAACAGGCGGGCCTGATCATGGCCGGTCAGGCGGAGGGAGGGGTGATTGTGACGCTGGGGGATTGGGCGGTCACGCGGCCCTATCCGGGCTACGCGGCCTATTTTCCGTCCAAGGGGGCCATTCCCGCCATGACGCGGTGCCTGGCGGTCGAATTGGCCCGGCGAAACCCGGCGATTCGCGTCAATTGCGTCCTGCCCGGACCGGTCATGCTGCCCCCCGAACTGTCGGCCGAGGAGCGCCGCGAAGCGATCGCCGGCACGTTGCTGGGTCGTGAGGGGCGGCCGGAACACGTCGCCCACGCCGTCCTGTTTTTCGTGGAAAACGATTTCGTGACCGGCGTCTGCCTGCCGGTGGACGGCGGGCGGACGATTGCCGGATCCTGAGGAGGGCGGCGGCCATGGCCCACGAGGAAGCCGAGTCCGCGAAGCCTCGCGACGACCTTGCCCCGCAAGCGGACATGCTCCCCTGGCCCCCTGGCTGGGAACGCCCGCTGAACGTGGCCGCGCGGCTTGGCGCGGTGGCGGAGTCGATGCCCGACGCGATTGCCGTGGCCGAACCGCTCGGCTATGACCGTCGCGGCCGAAGGCGCTATCGGCAAGTCTCCTTTCGGGAACTGGACGAGGACAGCAGTCGGATCGCGCGGGGGCTGCGCCGCTTGGGGGTCGAGCCAGGCAACCGGCTGGCGCTGTTGGTCCGTCCGGGAATCGAGTTTGTCGGCCTGGTCTTTGCCCTGCTCAAGGCGGGGGCCGTGACGATCCTGATGGACCCCGGCATGGGGCGACGGAACCTGATCCGCTCGTTGAGCGAGGCCGAGCCCGAGGGCTTTGTCGCCGTTCCGCTGGCGCACGCCGCGCGCGTGCTCTATCGGCGGCGATTCCCCAAGGCCCGCGTTTTCGTCACCGTGGGCCGACGGTGGTTTTGGGGCGGGGCGACCTTGGAACAGCTCCGCGCCGAGGAACCCAGGCAGGCCGGGCACACCGTGGCGCGCGCGGCGACGGCTTCCGCGCTGGGAAACGAAGCCGCGGCGCCCGCGCCGCAATCCCCGATTCAGGTTCCCGCGGCGACGCGGGCCGGGGACCCGGCGGCGATCATTTTCACCACCGGCAGCACCGGCCCGGCCAAGGGCGTGCTCTATCGCCACGGCAACTTCGACGCCCAGATCGAGGAGATTCGGGATCGGTACGGCATTCAACCGGGCGAGATCGACGTGCCGTGCTTCCCGCTTTTTGGACTGTTCAACGCGGCGATGGGCGTGACGGCGGTGATTCCCGACATGGATCCCTCGCGTCCGGCGCGGGTCGATCCGGCCAAGATCGTCGAGGCGATCACCGACTGGAGCGCGACCCAGACCTTCGGCTCCCCGGCCGTTTGGAGCCGCGTGGGCCCGTACTGCCGCGACAAGGCCGTCCGATTGGGGACGGTCCGGCGCGTGATGTCGGCCGGGGCGCCGGTCCCGGCGAGCGTGCTGCGGAGCATGAAGGCTTGCATCCATCCGGAAGGCGACGTGTACACTCCGTACGGGGCGACCGAATCGCTGCCGGTGGCCTCGATCGCCGCCACCGAGGTGCTGGGCGAGACCGAGGCCCGCACGCGCCGCGGCGAAGGCGTCTGCGTGGGCCGGAAGTTCTCGCGGATCCAATGGCGCGTCATCCGCATCGTCGAAGGACCGATCCCGACGCTGGACATGGCCGAGGAACTCCCGCCGGGCGAAATCGGCGAACTGATCGTCCAAGGCCCCGTCGTCACGCGGGAGTACGCGACGCGCCGCGAGGCCAACGCGTTGGCCAAGATCCGCGACGGCGCCGAGGTGTGGCACCGGATGGGCGACGCCGGCTACCTGGACGCCCAAGGCCGCTTCTGGTTCTGCGGGCGCGTGGCCCATCGCGTGGTCACCCCGACCGGCGTGATGTTTACCATCCCGTGCGAGGCGATCTTCAATCAGCATCCCCACGTGCGGCGCTCGGCGCTGGTGGGCATCGGGCGGCCGGGCCAGCAGCGGCCGGCGATCGTCGTGGAACCGCTGCCGGGCAAGTTTCCCCGCACCGATCGCCAGCGGCGCGAGTTCCTCGCCAATCTGGCCGCACTCGCGCAATCCAGCGAGCTGACGCGCTCGATTCGCGACTTCTTCTTCCACCCCGCCTTTCCGGTCGACATCCGCCACAACGTCAAGATCTTCCGCGAGCAACTGGCCGCCTGGGCTTCGCGGCAATGAAGCGGTCCGGCGGGGCGGCGGGCCGGGAGTTGGCGGCTCGTTTGGCCGATGCGGCAAAGGCGAGGTTTGCACCCAGCGCGGGCGATGGCCCGTCGCGCGCCATCGCCCGGTGTTGCCCCAGGGACGCGCCGCCGCGTTGCCATTTCGCAACGCCTCCAGTCGCCTGCGGCCGAGGTTTTGAATCGGGCCGAATCGTAACCTAGGGTTGGATAGAGGCTCATCCACCACGGGGATGGTCCAGCCGCGAGTGGGTTTTTCGCGGGCCTGGAACCTTCCCGAGGCGTTCGTCCCCCTGGCCGGCGCCATGGCAACGCGGGACGACGCGGGCATTGTTTTCTGTCGGCGAATCGTTCATGACCGAAGGCAGCCTGATCCCGACCGACGTGGGCGCCGAGGCGGCGCCGAAGCTTGTCGACGCGCCGCTCGACCAGGGCATCCAGCGGCTCAAGCACCTTCTGGAGGAGCTGGAGGGCAGCGGGCCGCGGCAGGAAGCCACGCCCCAGCCGCGCGCCGTGGGGGCCGAGGCCGCGTGGGCGGACAACCAGCTTGTCGTGGTCCGGCTGGGCATCGCCAGCAGCCTGTTCGCCGCGTTGCGGTGCCGCAGCGCCGCCACGGCCGGCCACTCGCTCCGCGTCGCGCTGAGCTGCTCGGCGTGGGGCTTGAAGCTGGGGTTGACGCCGGGCGAACTCGACGCCATCGAGGTGGCGGCGCTGTTGCACGACTTGGGCATGGTGGGCGTTCCGGACAGCGTGCTGCTCAAGCCGGGCCCGTTGAACCGCGACGAAATGCTCGTCGTCGAGCAGGGACGGCGCCTGTCCGCCGAGATCCTCCGCCACGCCTGCGCCGAGCCAAAAGTCTTGCAGATCGTCGAAAACATCGGGGCCTGGTTCGACGGGTCACGGGGAGGCTACCGGCCCAGCGGCCGGCACATCCCCGCCGGCGCCAGAATGATCGCCATCGTCGACGCCTTCGACGCGATGACCACGGATCAGGTGTTCCGGCGGGCGATGTCCCACGAGCGGGCGATGCAGGAACTGTTCGCCTCGGCCGGGACCCAGTTTGATCCCAGCCTGGTTCAGGAATTCGCCGAGTTCCGGATCTGCGATCAGAAGGCCTGGCGGGAAAAGGTGGCGCAGCGCTGGCTTCGCGGCCTCGATCCCCAGATCGCCAATTCCTACTGGGAGTTGCTCGCCGCGCCGACGCCGCGAGCGACCGCCGACGCCGCCCGATGCTTCGAAAAAAAACTCCTGGAGAACATGCACGACGCGGTCATGTTCATCGACGTGGGCATGCGCGTCGTGGAATGGAACCGGGGGGCCGAGCGCCTGACCGGGATCGCCGCCGCCAGCATGATCGAGCGCCTCTGGTCGCCGGTCTTGCTCCAGATGCAGAACGAGAAAGGCGAATGGCTGGCCGAACAGGACTGCCCCGTCCGCTGCGCCGTCCAGTCCCAGGTGCAGTCGCTGCGGCGGCTGACGATTTCCGGCCGCGGCGGGCGCATGGTCTCGGTCGACGCCCACGCGATTCCCGTGATCGCCGCCGACGGCGCCGTGCTCGGGGCCGTGCTGTTGATGCACGACGCCTCCGGCGAGGCCTCGCTGGAGCAACGCTGCCAAAGCCTTTACGAAAGGGCGACCAAGGACCCCCTCACCCAGGTCGCCAACCGGGCGGAATTCGATCGGGTCCTGGAGCTGTTCCTTAACGCCCATAAGGAGCACCACGTCGCCTGCAGCCTGATCATGTGCGATCTGGACCGATTCAAGCGGGTCAACGACACGTACGGGCATCAGGCGGGCGATGAGGTGATCCAGGCGTTGGCCAACGTGCTCAAGGGCGTCTGCCGCGCCGGCGACCTCGTGGCCCGCTACGGCGGCGAGGAGTTCGTCGTCCTCTGCGCCGACTGCGACAATGCCCGAGCGGTCCGAATCGCCGAACAGGCGCGCAAGGCCCTGGGACAAATCCGGCATCCCAGCCTGAACGGGCAGAGCGTGACGGCGAGCTTCGGCGTTACGGAAGTCCAGGCGGGCGACACCGCCGAAACCATGCTCCGCCGCGCGGATCGGGCCCTGCTGATGGCCAAGGAGCAGGGGCGCGACCGGGTCGTGCAACTGGGCGGGGGCGCCGACCCCGCCGGCACGGCCGCCGCCCCCCTCCTGGCCAGCCCCTCCGCCTGCGTCGAGCAGCGCCTGGTCACTCCCGTGCCCCTTTGGGTCGCCGTGGAGAAACTCCGCGGATTCATCGCCGACCACCGCGCGAAGGTGCTCCACGTCGAGGCGAACCACGTCGCCATGCTGGTTCAGATCGACCCTCCCAAGCGGTCTCGCCGCTTTGGCGACCGGCCCGTCGTATTCCGCGTCGACGTCCAGCTCCACGAGGAATCCGCCGAGCGAGCCCCGCGGGAATCGGCCCTGCCGGCGCCTTGGGCGCACACGCGGATCCGCGTGGCCATTGCGCCCGAAAAGAGTCGCGAACGCCGCCGCGACCAGATCGTGGACCGCGCCAAGGAAGTCCTGACCAGCTTCCGCAGCTACTTGATGGCCAACCAGGACGAGGCGGCCGAAGCGTAGCCGTTGACGGAAACTTGTCCCGATGATCGCGGCGAAGCCCGCGAAAATGCGGCCATCCCCTTTGCCGGCAACGGCATGGGAACCGTTGCGCCGCGGCGCAGGGTTCCCGCATCGAAGGCTGCCTTCCGCGGACGCCGCGCGGAGCGGCTTGCCCCTCACGATCCGCCCGATTTCTCGCCGACGGTCAACGTGAAGGGGTAGTTGGGAAACGGGACTTCCAACGGGGTGATCGTGCAGCGCCACGTGCCGGGCGAGGCGTTGGGGATCTCGATGCGAAAGGTTTGAACGCCCTCCTGTTCGTACCTCGCGCCGCCGGGCCCCGCGACGCTCAGCCGGAGCCTGGCCCCGCGCGGCTCGAAGCCGAGGACGAACTGGAGGGGGCCGGGCCGGGCCAACGCGTACTCCTGGACCACGGGCTGGCTGCCGGCCGACGCGCTGAGCAGGTTGCGTTCCTTCGGCCAGAAACCGCCCCGCATCAGGGTGCGCCGCACGTCGGCCTCCTCCCGCGCCGTGACGGTGGCAAACACAAGATCCCGCAGCAGCTCCTGCTCGATGTGCGAGTGTTGCTGTTCGTTGTGGAACGACGTGAAGATCACGTTTCCCTTTTCGAAAGGGAACCGGACCAACAACGGCCCGGTCATTTCCCGGCCATCCATGGTCTTAAACGCGCCGCGAAGGTAAGGGGTGGCCTCGGGTTCCTTGAAGGCGGCGGGATACCACGCCGGCTGGTCGAACCGCAGTTGGATCGAGCGGCCGAGGCGGCGGGCCAATCCCTGGTCGACCACCTCGGCGACGACGGTTTGCGGAGCCCCCTTGGCCCGCTTCGCGTGGTCGATCATCTCGGGAAACGCGATCTCCAGGAGTTGGAACTGCCAGTCGGAGGCGTAAAGCGTCCGGCCCCCTCCCACGAAACTCCGCAAGGCCTGACGGAGCCGGTCGGCGATCGGCGGGCGGACGAGAAAGGACCCGACCCCGCCCCGATCCGCCCTGCCGATCCGTGGGCCGAGCCACTCGTTGGGCACGCCCCCGCACGTGGCGAACACGACGTCGTAGGCCGCCAGCCGCCTGGCGTTTAGCAAATCGTCCAGGGCGATCTCCGTGAATTGGTAACCGCTGCCGAGCGAGGCCAACAGCTTGCCCATGTCGTCGTATTCGGGCGGAGTGACGGCCAGGCGGAGAGGGCGAAAAACCCCGGTCGGTCGATCGCGGTCCGGCGTCTGAAGAACCTCGGGGAGGAGGGAGTCCGCCGGCGGCGCGGATCGCAGCGCCCATCGCGGCGCGTCCAGCGCCCAGACCGCGCCGAGGGCGATCGCCAGCGACGCCGCCGCGGCGGCGTCCACCGCCCACCGCCGCGCGTCGCGCCGGGCCTCCAACGGCCGGCCGCATTGGGCGCATCGGCCCGCGGCAACGGGGTTTTCCCTTCCGCACGCGCAGCGCATCAACCGGCCTCCTCCGGCGACTTTTCGCCGCGATCGCCGACGATCCGCAGCAGGGCCAGCGTCGTGTCGTCGCGGCGGATTTCCCGCTCGGACCGCAAGGCAAGGATTCGCTCTTTCCACGCCGCCGGGTCCATGTCCCAGCAGGCTTCCCAGTCGGCAGCGCGGCCGGCTTCCTCCTGGCGCAAGGCCCAGTCGGCCAAGGCGTCGGTGCAGAGAACGACCAGGTCGCCCTCCCGGCAGGGTTCGTCGAGCCGTTGGAACGCCAGGTGCTCGTCGCGATGCAGGTCCACGCTGCCGAGGACCAGGGGGTAATGGTCGAATTCCGCGGAGGTCTGGATGGGAAACTTGCGCAGCAAGCGGCCGCCGCGGAGATGAAACAGGCAGCTATCGCCGATGCTCACGCCGCGGAGGCGCCAAGCGGGGGCGTCTTCCCCCGAGGGGCCCTCCGGCGGGACGAGCCAGATCGCCAGCAGCGTCGAAAAGGCCCCGTCGCGAAGTTTCGCCTTGTGAAACCAGGCCAGGCGCGCGCCCTCGATCTGGCGGCGCCACGCCGCGCGGTGCTCGGCAAGCCAAGACGCCAGGGCCGCGCGGTCCTCGGGATCGGGCGGGCCGCGCACGGCCGCCTCGACGAGGATCGCGGCCCATGTCCGGGCGAAAAGCGACGAGGTGACCCCGTCGGCGATCGCCGCCGCCCCGCGGTCGCCGTCCACGCAAACGACGTCCTGGTTCTCGTCCGGGTAGTCGGCGTCCTTGGCGACCGTCAACACCCGCCATTCCAACCGCAGACGCTTCGGGGGGCCCTGGTCTTCCATACATCCGCCAAGCGCGTCCGTGGAACCAGGCGTCGCGCGGCCGATCATCGAAGGATCGCCGCGGCCTGGGTGCCCATGTTCAAGAACTGGATCAAGCACACCATGTTGGCGTTGAAGGCCATGCCCCTTGCGCCGGGCTGGAGTTCGAAACCCTCCTCGGCGGCATAGCGATGGAAGCGGTCGGGCAGCACGCTGGACATCTCGAAAAGCATCCGCGCCAACCGGTCGGGCAGCCCGTCGGGCTTCGCCGGGAACATGAACGGCGCGGCCGCCGTGCTGGAAAGATGGCAATTGAACAACAGCACCTGCCCGTCGCTCGTGGACAGCTTGCGGATGGCTTCCGCGTAAGGGATCGGATCCCCGTCCTGGGATTCCCCGTCGGTGATGTGGACCACGATTGGCGGGAAACTGTCGGGGTGCTGGCGGATCCACTCCGCCAACAGGCCGTGCGCGAGGTAGAGCATGTTGCACATCGGCGTGCCGCCCTGCGCGACCGGGTCGACCCAAACGGGAACGTCGCACGGCACCGAGATCATCTCCCCGCCCTCGTCCGCGGGGACCCACTGGTTGCGCGTGTCGATCCGCGCCGGGTGGTTGCCGATCTCGGTGATCGACACCAGCCGCTTGCCGGCCAGTTCGCCGAGCAGCGCCGGTTCGATGATCATGTTGCTCGCCTCGTCCGTGCGGTAGCCGAACACGCCCACGTCCATCCAGTCCTTGATGCCTTCGTCGCCGCTGGCGCGGATCGCCATGTTTTGAAGCCAGCCGTTGATCGCGGTCGCCAGCTCGTCGCACTTGCGACGGTCCGAACCGCCCAACGGCTCCTCCATCGAGAACGACTGGTCCAAGAGAAACAAGAAACACGCCTTGTGTTGGCGGCTGATTTCCTGGGAATAGGGGGCGCGGGGCATGGCGAATCCTCGGTTGACGCGGTCCACGCGGTTCAATCGTGGGGTGGCCGTCCGGTGGTTTCCCAAATCGCTTCCAGCGCGCCCAGCGCCGGCCCCGACGCCGTGCGCCGGGCCAACTGGGCCTCGGACCGGAAGCTCGGCACGCGCGGCGCCGCGCCCGGCTTGGCGCGGTAGGCGTCGCACGCGGCCTGCAACCGCTCGCACGCGGCGGCGAACGCGTCCCAAGCGGCTTTGCGCGCAGGCGAGTCGAGCAATTGCCTCCGGGCATCGTGGTAGGCCTGGACCAGCCGCTGCGGGGCGCTGGCGCCCGGCGGCGAGGCAAGGTCCTCGGCCAGCCAGGTCCCCACGTCGGCCGTCGGATGGTCGCGTTGGGCGGCCGTGTCATAGCGCTTGTAGCCGACCAGGCCGTCGGGGGTCAAGACCTCGCGGAAATAGCCGCGGAGCACGCGGCCGTCCCGGGTCTCGGCCTCGCAAAGCCCGGGTGGTTCGTCCACGTGCTTTTGCGGGAGCGCTTCCTCGAGCCACTGCCGGACTCGGCCGCGAAGCGCGGCCCGGACCGCAGCCAGCGGATGGCCCTCGAGGATCCCGGCGGCGAGGGCCAGGCGGTCTTCCCAGTCCGTCGGAAGATGGGCCAGTCCCGCGCGAAGCGCCTCTTCGGCAACGCGGCGGCGCTCGGCCGCGGCCGCTTCGCCGCGGAGTTTGTCCAGGAATTGGCGGCACTGCTCGACGACGGCGCGTTCCGAATCCTCGGGCAAGGCCGCGCTGCCGAATCGCTCGACAAAAGCGGCCAACAAGGCCTCCTGATCGGCTGCCGACGCCGCGGCCTTCAACCGGGCCCGCGAGCGCTCACGCTGGGCATGGAATTCCGCGCGCAAGGCCAGGGCCTTGATTTCCTCGACGAGCGGGGCGGACGCCGAGGGGGCGTGGATGTCGAGCCATGTCCGGGCCTGGGTCCAGCAGGCCTGATAGTTGCCCGCGGCAAAGGCGCTTTTCGCCGCGGCGGCGGCCGCCAGGGCCTCGCTTTCGGCGTTGCAGCGGGCGATTTGTTGTCGGAGGTGCTTCAGCCGCTGGGCCGCCACCGCGGCCATGGAGTCGCTTCCGCCGAGCCTGGCCGCCGCCAGCCGCTGCTGGAAGCCCTCCCATTGAGCTTCCCAGGACCGCAGGTGCCCCGCGTCGCGCGGCGCGTCGGCCGCCGCCGCGCTGAGGAACGCCTCGACGAGGCTCGCGGCCGCGGTCCAAGCCGCCAAGGATCGGCGGACCGGGACCAGCGGGCTGTCGGGCCGCAAGTTTTGCAAGCCGCGAGGGCTTTCGGGCGACGCCGGATCGAAGTCCGCCATGGCGACAGCCGCTTCCCGATGTCCGGCCGCCGCCGCGGCCTGCTTCTGGACCACGGCCGCGGCCATCGGCGCCTCAACGGCGTCGGTCGACAACGAGGCGCCGCCCGCCCTGAAATCCAGCGCGCCCCGCGCGGTCAGGATCGCAAGGGGGGCGGCGGCCAGGGCTAGGAACCAAAGGGTTTTCATCGCGGCGGCTCATCCCGATCGCAGGATCCGCTCCCAAACCATCGCGTCGACGGCGGCCACGACGGCGTCCGTCCACGGCGTCGGCGCCGGGGTGGACGCCCTGACGCCGGTTTGAGCCAGGCCGCCGGCCCATGCGCGCTGAGGGACCGTACCAGGCGAACGCCGCTGGTCGAAGGACGTCTTTTGCCGGACGCGGTCGCGGGGGCCTTTCTTCGGCGCCCGCCGCTGGGGCCGTTCGCTGCTGATGATGGAATAGAGGCCAAACAGGATCGCGGCGGAGAGCACGACAATCATCACGATGGTCCCGATTAGAAGCCCTCGGGAGGTTTGGACCAGCGGCTTGCCCTCGGCCGCCGCGGCCGCTGCCGCCGCGGCTTTCTTGGCTTCCTTTTTTTCCTCTTTCTTTTTCTTTTCCGCGGCCTCCTTCTTCAGGGGGTCGGTGGGGAAGCGGTGGTTTTGGAACTGCGAGTCGATCCGCTGCATGAGGATTTCCGTCTCCCACGCGCCGGGAATCAACAGCGGCGTGCCGCCCAGCGCCCGCTGGCCGATCTTCAGGAGAAAATCGCGTTTTTGGCTGGCGGTGTACTCCCCGTCCATGGTCTCCAGGGTCATCGCGCGGTCGGCGGCCATGGCCATCTCGCGGCACGCCGCCACGAGCAGGGCGTGGCGCTTCTCCGTGCTCATGCTGGCGTCGGGCCTTTGAAGGCGGCCCACTTCCTGGATCGACTTGTAGCACTTGTCCCACGCCGCGGCCGCCGTGTGATACACGTCCTCGCCCAGCAAATGCTGGCCGGCCAGGATCAGGTCCAACCGTTCCTTGAAATCGTCCGGATGATGCACCAGGGTGCGGAGGAGGTCGACCATTTTCTCGCCCAGCCCGGGCTCGTCTTTCGGATAATTGGCAAGGAACTGCGGTCCCCCCTCGCTGACCAGTTTGTACACCGACTCCGTCGAGGCGGCGCGGATCATCGCGGTGAACGAAGAAGTCTTCATCTTCTTGTTTTGCACCAGCTTCAGGCAGTTCAGGAGGAATCCGTGCGCGCAGCGCTGCGGCACGTGCGCCGCGAGTTTCTCCATGGACTTGGAGGGCAAGGTGGCCAAGACGCGGGCCATGAGCACCACGCCCGCTCGCCGCGGTTGTTCCGCCGCCTCGGCCCATTCCTCCCAGAGAAACTCGCAGCCCGGCGGCAGCGTGCCGTGGGCGTGGATGTGGCGGGCCAGCACGGTGACCTTGTCTTCGTCGGGCACGCCGCCGAGCTTCAACAGGCCGAGGATCTTGTCAGGCGGCAGCGTCTTGAGGAGATGAACCACCGCGCGACGGGCCCCCGCAAGCGCGGGCTTTGCGCAAAGCACGTCAATGACCGCCAAATGCGCCGGCCCGCCCGTCACCGCCTTCAGGGCCGTTCCCACGTCCTCCAGCCCTTCGAGCCTTTCGACCAGCCGATGTTTCAGGTATCCGATTCCCGGCGGCCATTGGCGCCACGCTCCGGCGGGCAGGGTGCCTTTCTCCAGGAGCGTTTCCACCGCCTGATCGATTTCCACCAGGGCGTCAAGGTCCTTGGGCTCCGCAATCTGGACCGCGGCCAACGCCTTCAGGTGCCCGTCGAACGCCTCGCCGCCCTTGTCCACCAGTTCGAGGAACCGTCGAACGACGGCCTCGCCGTACTTCGCCCCGGGCGCGGCGGCCAGATCGGGCCGAGGCCGCAGCGTGTTGAGCGTGGTTCGCTGCCACGGCGATGGCTCCTCCCCGCCCGACGTTCGTTGGTCGAAGGGCCAGGTCGCGGCCAGCGTGGCGGCGGCCCGATCCGGGTCCGGTTCAAACGTGGAGAAGCCATTCCAGCCAGCCAGCAGCCCCGGCGGCAGCAGCCGCGCGACCCCGTAAAACAGCAGGGCGGCGGCGCTGGGCTCCGCCACCAGCACGAGCGGCTGGCCCTGCGCGGTCGCGCTGTGAACGACGGCGCAAAGCAACCCGATCAGCCAGTCCCGGCGAACCTCTGGCTCCATGGCCCGCCATCGCTCGGGAATCACCCCACTCGGGTCGGCGGCGGCCAGGCCGTCGCCGCCGTCGCGGAGAAAATGGCCCAAAAGCGCGTCGTCGATCGCCGGGGGCTTGCTTTGCAGCAAGTCCGACAAGGCGCCCAACGGCTCCAGTTTGAACGGGATCTCCGGCGAATCCTCCGTCACCCAGCCGGGCGCCCCCCAGAGACGCAGCAGTTCCGCCGGCGTCCAGCGCGGCGACGTCTCGCCGTCTTGCCGCAAAAGCACGTGCGCAAAGTACGAGCCCGGACGGCCCTCGCTGTCCGTGGGCCGATAGCACACCTGCCCGCACACCTGGACGCCGCCGGCCAACGCCTGGCCGAAAAACCGCCGCGGCGCCGTTCCCGCGGTCAGTTGGAGCTTCTGTTCGTCGGGGGTATCTCGGGGGAGATGGTAGTACAGCAGGGGCTCCAACTGCTCGTAGCACTTGCGCAGGGCCTCGCCTTCCAGGGAGCCTGCGCGAACGCTATATCCAAACGTCCGTTCCGCCAACTCCCCGTCCCGCTGCTCCAACGCGGAACTGCCATGCGTGCAATGGGTGCAAAACAATTGGTGGATTTCGCTCATCGCAGTTCTCCCTTCGGGAGCGGGTTAAGCTCTTCGCCTCCTGTTCCGGGCGACTGGTCGCGATCGAAAGGTTTCGTTCCCGGCAGCCGTTCACCGGCACTGTCCCGATTCTCGCGGCGAAGTCCGCGAAAGTGGGAGGGGCCCCTTGTGCCGGTACGCCGGGGAACGGTTGCCGTGCTGCGGCGTCTCGGCGGGCGGCCGTCCTGACCCAATGCGGATCCAGGCCGACAACGACCGGGTGCGTGTGGGCGGCCCTTGGACCATGGCGTCTCACCCCCCCCATCCCAAACGACGCAAGTCCAGCCTGCCCTTGCTATGTGCTTGCACCGCCTCGCCCAGCCGGCCGAGGACCAGCGGGTGGCTGGCGAGGACCAGAAATCCCAGGTCGATCATGGCCCAAACCGCGACCCAACCGTCGCGCCATTCGGGGCGCGCGTGGATCGTCCGGCTGCCCCCGCCAGCTTCCCAGCTCGCGCAATGGATCGGTACCCGATGATACACTGAAAACCCTTCCGGTTCATCACCCGGCCCCGGCGATTGAGCGCAAATCGCCAAAAGGCACTTCTGGCAGTACCTTTGCGAGGGCCAAGTCCACCGGACGGAAAACACCCCTTTAAGGGAATCGAGGCACACCAGGCTCGCCCGCCCTACTGCCGGCCCCAACCCCAGATTCTCTGGGCTGACCAGTTCCCGCTCGATCCAGCGTCTTAGCTTGTTCTCATGGGGGGAGAAGAGCTCCTGATGGCGGCGGATAAGCCGGGCATCGAAGCGCTCGCGCAAGCCGTTCGCGTCCATCCCTTGAACGGCATCCAGCAGGTCGAGCGTCTTGGCCATCCGGTCGCGCGCCGACTGGACGGCCGCCCGCCACTCGGGACCCAGCGGGAAATCCTCCAGCAGCGGGTCCTCCGTGAGGCGGACGATTTCCGCGTCCTGGCGCGTTCGAATCGCCGTCGCCAGACTCCGCAGCAACCCTTGCCGTCGTACGGCCCGATCATAATGCCCTAGCCAGGGAACCGCCTCCGCGCATCCCTGGAGCAGCGCTTCGTTCCAAAGGCCCAGGAGCTTCCGATCGAGCTGGTCGGCGGGAAGGGAGTCGGGAATCTGACGCAGCGCGCGGACCAACGGGGCCCGCTTCTCGGCCAATTCGATTCTCCGCCGCCAGGCCTGGGGAACGATGTTGCGGCACCCCAACTTCGCCACTTTGCGCCAGGCCTCGACGATCGTCTCTTCGCGGCGCGCGAGGTCCTCGGGGGCCTCCATGACGGTTTTTAACGCATGCATGGCAAGCAGGCGGTCTCTTGCCCGGGCAATCCGCCCTTGAAGTCGGCGGGAATAGCCTTCGGGCAGGGCGCTGGCCGCCTTGACCAGGGCCGATTCCCTGGCCAAGGACAGCTTTCCGGGCGACTGGCGCAGGAGCGCGTCGATCTGGCGAACGATCGCAAGGCGCGTGTCTGCCTCGCGCACCCGGTCGCGTTGCTCCTCGGCCGGGGGAAAGCCCGCAAACAAGGATTCATTCCATGCCTTGACCAAGGCCTGGTCTTCCTCCTCGCCAACGGTGCGCGGCAAGGCGGTGAACGCCGCCCACGCCGCCTTGCGCGACACAGCCCGATAGGCCTCCTGAATCAAGGGTTGCAAATGCTCAGGGGCGTCGCGGAACTGTCCTCTCCGGTCAAGCAGCGCAACGGCTTCTTCCCAGCGCTGGCGGCGCAACAGGTCCTCGATCCGCTTGAGGGTCGGGTGGGCCGACTCGGCCAGCGGAGGCAGGCGTTCCACGGGCGAACGGGCCATGTGGACCAATTGCTCGACGAGGTCGGGAACGTCGGGGTCGGGCGACCGCATCAGGTCGGCCACCAGGGGGCTGGCCTCGGCGGTCAGGAAGTCGTCGGTGCGAAACAGAAGCTTGTCGTATTGCGGCGCCGCCACGTAGGTCGCCCATAGCCCCGGATCGGCGGCCAGCGCCCTGAGCGCCACGTAGATGACCATGGCCGAGAAGCGGTCCAGGGTGAGCGACAGGAGCGTCTGCTCGTTGCGATCGGGGTGTTGGTAAGGCTTGACGCCCACCTCCAGATTGCGACGGCCCACCAACGACGGCACGCACATCCCGTCATAGTCCACCAGTTTCAACTCGCCGCCCGGCGTGACCATGACGTTGGCGTGCTGGAGGTCGCCGTGGGCGACGCCGGCCTCCTCCAACGCGGCGACCAAATCGAGCCATCGGGCGGCGGCGGCGGCCAAGGCTTCGCGGTTGCCTTCGCCGCACCGCGCCCCGACCCAGCGGTCCAGCGTCTCCCCCTGCACCCACTCCATGAGGATCAACGGGAACCATTCCGCATGGCCGGCCGCGCGCACGCTCGCGTCGCGATACTCGAAATCCACCAGGCAGGGCACGCGCCGCGACCGGAGGTACTCGCTCACCGCGTCGTAACGCTCGTGCCGTTCCGCCGACGCGGTGGTGAAGACGCGCACGGCCACGGGCGGGCCGCCGTGGGGAGGGATGCCCTTGTAAACCACGGCGAACGCCCCGGTCCAGGGCCGCGGTTGCCCAAACCGGTCCCGCTCGATCTGATAGCCCTTCAACTCCGGATCGCGAAAAGCGATCTGGGGTCGCTGAAGCATCGCGCTGAATTGGGACGCCAAGGGCCAGTGCATGGGTTACGGCAACACCGGGTATCCGTTCATGTGCAACAGCCACGCTAGCGGTTCGACTAGTCCGAACGGGGCGATGGTCCGCAAACTCAAGTCCGTCTCGCCCCGCCCATCCAGTCCCACCGGCGTCAGCGGAAAGAACATCCACCGGCCGCGAAACGCGTCTTCCACGGTCCGCTCGATGTGCCAGCCCGGCCAGATCGTGGCGGCCAGTTCGGCCGTCAGGCGCGATCTCGCCCGGAGCACGTCCAGCGTCATGGCCTCGCCGGTGGGATCGATCCGCGCCAGCTCCTCGTAGAAACGGGCCACGGCGTCGCCGCCGCCGGCCAGGGCGTACGGCTGGCTGGCAAGCAGGTCGATCTTCGACACGCACAAGGCCAGCGGCAGGGGAAGGGGGCGACCGCCGGACACCCCCCTCACCAGACGCAAGTCCTCGCGGAAGTCGGCCAGCGCCTTGGCCTGGGGTTCGGCGGGCAACGTAGGGTCGAGAAAGAACAGGTAACCATCGGCTTCGATCGCCCGACGCCGCCGATAGTCGTCCACGCCCATCGTCGCGGTCACCTCCCCGGAATAGTCGAACAGGTTGACCAAGAGGCTGGATCGTCCCCAAGGATCGCCATCGGCGAAGTGGAACACCAGCGGATGAGGGATTCGGGCCCCTTGCGTACCCGACGTTCCCAGGCGGCTGATGAGAATCTGCTCCACCACCCGATCGAAGTCCTCGCCGCTGGCAACCTCCACTGGCCGCACCCGCTCCCAACGCATCCAGCGCGGATAGCCGCCGCGGTTGAGCTGCCAGTAGGTCATGGCCAGCCAATGGGTTTTTCCAGCGCGGGGAACGCCCAGCGTCGGGAAACACAGTTTCGGCATCGTGCGGTACGCGTCCCGAATGGCAAAGTCGCAGCGGATGCCCTTGGCCGGGTCGAGGACGTTGGCGCAGCGGACCATCGCCGCGGCCCCGCCAGCCCGACCGTTCCTCGAGGCCGTCCCCGGTCCAATCGCCCCCAGGCAAAGCGGGCACGTATTGGCCAGCCTGGCCCGACGACGCCCCGCTTCGCGCCGCAAGAGCCATGCCCCCGCCGCCACCCCGACGAGCGAAACCGCGCCAAGGAGGCCGCGGATCGCCTTGCGCCAGCGGCTCAACCGGTCGGCCGCCGCGGCCGCCTCGACGAGTTCGCCGTGCAGTTGGCTCAACCGATCGAGGTCGGCCTGGATCGCCCGCGGCAAACGGTCGAGCACTTCCAAGCGTTCCGCGACCTCCAGCGCGCGGTCGCGAAGCTGGGTCGCGTTGGCCGGCAAAAGCCGCCTGGCTTCAGCGATGCGGCGAGCCGAACCCTCGGCTATCGCCGCTTGGGAATGCTCCACGGGAAGTACGGCGGGCGCAACCCCTTGGAAATCCAGGTCCATCGGTCCCGGCGAGTCGCTGGTCGCGCGGGGAGGCGACTTCGACGGGACGTTCCCGCGGCGACGGGCATCGGCCAGGCGGTCGAGGCCCCCAAGTCCAGCCACGAGGCAGGCGAGCAGTACAAACCCGGCCAAGGCGAACCGCCGGCGCGCCGCGAGGCTCAGACGGCCCCCCCAGCGCCGCCGCAACGCGTGCCGATGCGCATGGATGGCCAGCGCGGCCAGCGCCGCCCACGCCAAAAGAAGCGAAGCCCAAAACCAATGGTCGTCCAGGCTCCACAGCGCCGTCAGCCCGCCGGCCTGCTCCTCGCGCAACCGTTCGAGCATGGCGCCGCGCTTGTGCAATGCGGCCCGAACGGGCGCCCACGCGGCCGTGGCCTCGCCGATGGCCTGATCCAAGTCCGCCGCGGCCTTGCGGAGGTCTTGTTCCAGCGGCTCCGCCTGGGCGGAAAGCACGGCCACCGCCGCCTGTTGGACCTCGGGCGAGGCGGCCGCAAGACGGCTGGGCAGCGAGGCGTGCTCTTCGGCCGTCCCGTCCGAAGGCTTCGAATTCACCGCCCTCCGACTCCGATTCTTGGCGCGAACCTCTGCCCGAACGCCCTCGATGAATCTTTCCACCTCCTGGGCCGCGACGGGGCCGAGGTCCGGGGGCGGTTCGGCGGCCGTCGGCCCTTGCCCGATCGCGTTCAGCCCAGCGCAAAGAATCGCGGCCAGAAACACCCCGCTCGGAATCGCCTTCTTGGATCGTCCGCCCCGGCCCACAGACGCCGCCCCCCAAGCCCTAAGAGCCGCTGAAGCCATGCGTTGCGCTTCCCGAGGCAAGCCGCTTGCGGACCGGACGCTCTTCGCAGTCCTCGCGCCACGCGGGTCACCTCGATCGGGGAAGCCGGTCACGACGTCACATCGCGGTGCAAGATCCTCGCCCTCCTTATCAGATTACCCAGGACCAGAACCGAAGTCAAATGCCTATGCGACAAGAAGTTAGGCATTGGGAGGAGGCGGCGGGGGGCGCATCGGACCGCGGCCCACGGTCGGGACCGAGGCCTCGGTTTCCCGCGACGGCGACATGGTTCCCGGGCCCTCGCCCCCGGCTCCTGATGGCGCCGACGGCTGCGAAGCGGATGAGCCCGCGGGTTCCGCTGGCTGGCCGAAGGCGATCGGGGGCGGAGGCGGGGGGCAAAGCGGCAACGGCGGGGCTGTGTTGGACGGGGAGGCGCCCCCCTTTGGCTCCAGCCGGCTCCGCCGCCGATGATGGAAACGCACGATGTTCGTCCCCAACTTGATCAAGTCGTTGTCGCGCAGCGTCACCGGGCCCTGAATCCGCTGCGAATTGACCCACGTGCCAAGACGGGTCCCACGGTCTTCGAGCACGTAGCGGCCGTCGGGCTGCCGGACGATCCGCGCATGCTCCGGTTCCAGCTCCCCGTCGGCGTGGCCCAGGAAGGGCAATGCCAGGTGCTCGGCGCGCCCGAGCGTGGTGACGTCCCTGCTGAGGATGAGTTGCCGGCCGGGCCGGTAACCGTCCAGGACGGTCAGCCACGCCTCCTTGAGCACCACGTGGGCCAGGCCGATCAGCACGCCGACCGACATCCCCAAGACGACGAAGGCCGTGGCTCGGCCCGACATCTCCAACCGCGCGGTCGCGATCCCTTCAAACAGCCATCCGCCCAGGAATCCGCCCACGGCGCCGCCGATCAGTCCATGGCGCGTTTTGCGCCACGATCGCTCGTAAAGGCCCTCGGCCAGGCCGATGCCGGCGCCCATCACGAGCCATCCGATCGCTCGGGGGAAATACAGCCAATAAAGCACGGCCCCGACGAGCCCCCCGAATCCGCCCATGATCGCCCCGCCCACGAGCCCCAGTCCTGCCCGCCGGACCAATGCCCGCCACTGCGCGTTGGTCATGCCCGACACAATCCACAGGCCGACGCCGACCCCCGCGCCTACCATGGCCGCCGTCAGCGTGTCGCGGACCATGCCCGGCGCCGCCTTGCACCACGCTTGGGGGCGAAAAAAGAGCCATTCGGCGGCCATCCAGGCCAACAACGCCGCCCAACCGCCGCTCACCGCGCAGTAGTAGACGAAACGGTTTAGCGACATCCTCTTCGAGTGGACCCTGGCGACAAAACCGTCGAACTCACAACGCAAATCACGCGTCCGGTTCCCAGATTCTAGAACAACACCGCAAGCCGATCGAGGCTGGCCGGTTCCCGACCGCTGCGGCGGTCCATCGTCGCGCGGCCGCCTCGGGCGCAGGACAGGGAGGGCAAGATTCCCGGCTCGGCGTCCTTGGCCCTGCCCTCAATTCCATCGGAACCATCGCAGGCCGAGCAAGAAGCATACGCCGCCCCAAGCGGCCACCAAGGCCACGTCGCTGCCCAGCGACCAAAGGCTCGTGCCCTCCAGCATGACGCTCCGCAGGGCGTGGATCAACGGATTCAGGGGGAGCACGGCGAGCACCGGCTGCACGGTTTCCGGAAACCGCTCCGTGGAGAAGAAAATCCCCGAGGCAATCCACATCGGCAACATCACCAGGTTCATCAGGCCGGAGACCGTTTCGATCGTCTGGGCGCGGCTGGCGACCAGCAGGCCGATGCCTGCGAACTCCAACGCGCCAAGCAGGATCAACAGGGCGACCGCCAGGTAGCTCCCCAGGCTGGCGACGCCGAAAAACAGGCGGGCAAAAACCAGCACAAGCAGGACTTCCGTGGCCGTGAAGAGCAGGCGGCTAAGGATGATCGCGCCAAGAAAATGGATCCGCTTCATGGGAGTGGCGAGGTAGCGCTTCAGGAGATTTCGGATCCGCATGTAGACGATCGCGAACCCCACGCCCCAGAGGCCCCAGCCCATCAGGCCCATGCCCAACAGCCCCGGCACGAGGAAGTCGATGTACCGCGCGCCCGGCTCGTCCAAGGGCAGGTCGGCGGCCTCCACGGCGTCGCGGCGTCCCGCCTCGCGCTGAAGAAAATCGTCCACGGCGTTTCGGGCAAGGACGCTCTCGGCCCGCGTCGGGTCGAAGGCGTACTCGTAGCGCGGCGTCGCGCCCGACAGGGCCGCCACCATCACGTCCGCCCGGCCGGCGCGCAGGCGACGCCGGCCTTCGCTTTCGTCGCAGACCGCGGCCTGAAATCGCGGGCTGCGGTTTAGCGCCGCGGCCACCGACTCCGCCGCCGCGCCCTCGCGAACCACCACGCGCACCGCCTCGACCGGCCGGTTCCGAAAGGCCACCCCCAACGCGACGACGAGGATCAAGGGAAACACGTAAACCCAAAACACCGCCTCCGGCTCGCGGAGGAACTCGCGCATGCGCGCCAGCGTGAGGTTCACCAACGGATGATCGCGAAGCCCGCGGCGAGTCATGGGTGCTTTTCCATCGGTCGGCCGGTCAAGTTGACGAAGACGTCGTCGAGGCTGGCGTGCCGTGTGACCAGGCTGGCCAGACGCCAGCCCCGCTGGCGGAGCCAGTCCAGAAGGGCAGGCAGGACGACGTGCGGCTCGACCACGGAAAGACGGATCCCGCCGTCCTCAAACCGGCAACCGGTGACCGAGGGGAGCCGCCGCCACGATTCCGCCGGCTCGCGCATCGCCTCGGCCGATTCCACCGAGAACTCGACCACATGCTCGCCGCCCAGCCGGGCGATCAGCTCGCGCGGCGTCCCCAAGGCGATGACCCGGCCATGATCCACGATCGCCACCCGATCGCACAGCCGCTCGGCCTCTTCCATGTAATGGGTGGTCAGCAGCGTCGTCCGGCCGTGACGCCGACACTCCCGGATGATCTCGGCCAATTGGCGCCGCGAGTGCGGATCCAAGCCGGTGGTCGGCTCGTCGAGGAACAGCAGGGCCGGATCGCCGATCAGCGCCGCGGCCACGGCCAACCGCTGCTTCTGCCCGCCGGAAAGGTTCTTGATCCAGGCGTCGGCCTTGTCCTCGAGCGCGACGCGGGCGATCGCCTCGTCCGGGCGCAGGCCCGTCCGGTAGAAACTCCGAAACAGCGTCAACGTCTCCCGGACCGTGAGCTTGTCCGAGAACTTGGTTTCCTGAAGCGAGATGCCGATCTGCTCGCGGATCGCCCCGGCGCGCTGGCCCCAACGCATGCCGAGCACTTCCACGTCGCCGCTGGTCGGCTCCAGCAGGCCTTCCAGAATCTCAATCGTGGTCGTCTTTCCCGCTCCGTTGGGTCCCAGCACGCCGAAGCACTCGCCCTCCCCCACCTCCAAGTCCACCCCGCGCACCGCCTCGACCGGAGGCTTGCCTGGGTAGACCTTCCGCAGGCCGACGCATCGGATGGCTACATCGCCTCGACGCAACGCAACTGCTCCTCAACGCGCCGCTTCATGCGGGTGATTTCCTCCATCAGCCCACGATCGCTGGCGCGGCATTCCTCCAGCGCCTTGCCGAAACATCGAAGCGATTCCAAGCACTCCCCTTTTTTCTGGAAGCAAAGGCCTCTCCGATACCAAACCAACGCGCTGGGGTGCAACTCCAACGACTTGTCAAAACAGGCGATGGCCTCGTCGTACTGGCCCAACTCGAACAGCGCGTGCCCCTTCATGCCCCACGCCGGGTGGTACGCCGGGTTGGCTTGCAGCGCCTTCGACAAATAGCGGACCCTCGTTCGGCGATCGTCTTCCGCCAAGGCGCATGCGACCCAGTAGTCGTATCCCCTCCGGAGGCTCAACATCCGCAACGACCGAAGCCACGCGCCCCAGCGCAAGGGCCGCGGCCACCAATTCGGCCGCGCCGGTCGGGGCGACCTTTTTTCTCGTGCGGCGGACTTTTCCTCCCTGGCCAACGTCGCCGATGTGGACGCCAAGTCCGCCTGCCCTGCGACGACGGGCTTCGTGGCCTCGGGTTTCGTCGGCGATGGACCCTGCGGGTTCGCCCGCGCCCCCTCGGTCGGCTTTTCCCTCAGACGGCGCAGGGCCCGCGGCTCCACGATGCACTCTTCGATCAACCAAGAAACAAACTGCACCAGCCCGCGCACCACGGCCACGAGCAGATACAGACCAGCCAACAGGAATAGCCAGCTAAGCCAGGACATGGCGACATGCAGGGTTGGCGGCCGACATACGGTAAATGCCGGCCGCGGGCCACGGCGCCTGGAGCGTGCCTGATCGTGCGGGTCAAGCGTGTCTGTTCGATCCAACCTTGGTTGCTCTAACCCATTATGATAATTGGCCCTCCGGGGGTTGCAAGTTGCCTGACCTCCGCGGCGGGCGAGGCTTGTCAAACTTCCCCGCTCGCCGGCCCGCAGGGCGTCCCACGGCCCCGAAAGGGGTTTTGCCCCCGGGCATCGCCCCCCTCGGCGTCGCGAAAGCCTGTTCCCCAAACGGGCCGAGCCGCGGTCCACGTTCAAAGTTCCATCACGTCGCTTGCCTCATAGCGGGTTGCCACCCGGAGCGGGAACTGCGGTCCGAGGATCTTGCGATGGGTGGCCAAGGCGACCGTGGGATGGTTGTTCTCTTGGGAAAGATGGCCCAGGCACGCCCATTGGAGCCGGCGCGTGGCCGAACCCAACAGCAGCTCGGCCGCCTCGGCGTTCGCCAGATGCCCGTGCGGCCCCCGAATGCGTTGCTTGAGCAAGTCGGGATAGTGGCTCTGCTCGAGCATTTTCGGATCGTAGTTGCTCTCCAGCAGCACGGCGTCGAGCGAACGGAGGATCGCGTCCAGGTCTCCGAAGACGTGCCCCAGGTCCGTCAAGATTCCGAACCGCCGCCGACCGTCGTCGATCACAAAGGCCACGCCGTCCACTCCGTCGTGGGGAGTGGGGATCGTCTCGACGCGGACTTTGCCAAACCGCAAGGTTGCCCCGGCGTGGAAACAGCGAAGATCCTCCACCTCGCCCAATCGGTATCGCGCGGAGGCCACGCGGAAGGTCGCCGCCGTGGCGTAGATCGGCAACCCGAACTTGCGTTGGTAGATCCCCGCCGCGCGGCTGTGGTCCGCATGGTCGTGCGAAACCAGCACGGCGGCCGCCCGGTGGATGTCGATCCCATGCCGGGCCAAGCGCTGGCGCGCTTGGCTCCCGCTGATGCCGGCGTCGAACAGCAGGGCCGCCTCGCCCGCCTCGACGTACACGCAGTTTCCGTTGCTGCCAGACTGAAGCGAAATGACGCGCATCGCCCCATTCGATACCCGCTACACCAGGGCGCCGCCGCGGACGCCCGTTCCCGCCCAGGGATCAAACCGTCCCGGAATCCGACGCCAGGGGGAGCCGCTCCGCACGAATCAAGCTAGTCCGAAAGGTTTTTGCTCAGGGCGCGCCAGGCGGTCATGGATCGGGCGAGGTGATCGCGCGCGTCGCCGCCGATTCCGTAGCATTGCAGTCCGATCGGGCCGCGGTAGCCCAGCTCCTTGAGCGTGCGAAGGAACTTGCCGATATCGAATGAACCGCGATCGAGGGGCTGGATGTATTTCTCCCAACCCGGCTTGTCGTCGAACTCGTCGGCCCCGTTGATCGAGACCGCCCAAAGGCGCGGCATGGCCGCCTTCAAAAGCGGCTTGTAGTCCCGGCTCTTGTCCACCCGCAGCCAGTGGCACACGTTGAACATCACGCCCACGTTGGGCCGATCCACCTTGTCAGCCACGCGGACCGCGTCCTCGATCCGCTCGACCCACGAACTCAGGTGCGGATAGAGCAACAGTTGCGCGTCGGTGTCTCGGGCCAGGTCCGACATTTCACGGAGGATTTGGACCGCGTGGGGATCGACCGACGGGTCCGATGGCTTCATGCCGTTGAGGAGCAAGGCGAACTGCACCCCTCGCCCCTTCACCAACGCCAAAACCTCCTTGAACCGCGGATCGTACGGTGTCTTGCCGGGCGCGACGTCGACGGTCATCGTGATCTGAAAGAGTTTCAAACCGGCGTCGTCGAGCGACTTGATCCGCTCGGCGACCTTGTCGAGCCAGATGTGGCCGACGCCCGCATAGCCCAGCTCCTTGAGCATCGCGGCTTGTTCTTCGAACGTCCGCTTCTTGGCGTCGTGCCAGTCGATGCAGAACGGGAAAAAGGGATAGGCCGTCGGCTCGGCCGCGCTCGCCCCGCTGGCCAACGCCAGCCAAATGATCGCCGTTCGGACCATGCGGTGCCACGTCATGGACAAAACCTCCTCGTAGGTCTCCGGAAACGTCGGATCGCAGACTGTACCTTATCGCCCGCGCGTCCCCGTGCCAAGAGGATCGCGTCCGCCCATCGGCCGTGGGCGAGTCCACTGCGTCAGCCGGATCTCGGGGGATATCCGGATCGCGGTACGGAACGACGTTCTCTATGGCCTGAATCCCGACCCCTCCCATCGCGCGGCACCGATCCCAGCCGCCCCACGCCCTTGCGAATTCGCTTCTGCCAGGCGATGTTCGCATCGAACCCCCCATTAAGTTGCTTTTGATATCCCACGGTAAGGCCGGTGACGCGGCCTTGGGCTGCAATTTCGGGCGTCTGGCGAAACTTTCACGTTTAGGCCGAATGCGGGCCGATGTGAACATCTGCAAGCTGAGTGGAGCAGGAGATATGACGTGACCTAAAGGACTAGCGCCGAGGCCCCCGCCGTTTGGGTTCCTCGCCCGGGCAAGAACCCAGCGTGGCGTTCCCGAAGGAAGCATCCTGTCAACTTGGAGGCAGGATGCCGATTGCACGGAGGGTATCGAACCGGTGGGCCAAGGCCGGCGGTCGGCAACTTAGGTGCGAAGCGAACAGACACCCTGGGTGATAAATCCGTGACTTCCTCAAGAACAAATCGGCTCAAACTTTACGACCAGCGACACTTCGAGCCGCCGCAGCCCGATATTGAAAATGTGGCCAGCCTGCCGAACCTGCTGCGGGCCTTTGAAGAAGCCACAGGCTGGTCGCTGAAGTATTGTCGCGGTTCGAAGCCGATCCACCCGACTGAGTACGCGTGGTCCGCCCCGGCCGACCCGGGCGTCGGAGCAACTCTCGGACACGTTCAACTCAGCCCGGTTCGATCGGCTTCGGCCGCTTCAGAAGGCCCGCCTGCTTCCCTCTACCGCTTGGCCGCCGCCATCGACGGCCTGGTGGCGGAACTGCTCACCACGCAGCAGGCCCTGACTCACCGCGAGGCGGAGCTTGCGGCCGCCATTCCGGTCGTCATCCGCTCCGACGAGCGGAACCACCTTGCCCGGCGACTCCGCGGCGTGCTCCGCGGCGGGGCTGAAGCGGTGGGCTGCCATGCCGCCGCGTTGTATCTGCTCGACGAGGCGACCACGACCCTCAAACTGCGGTGCAGTTGGGGACTGCCCCGCGACCGCCTTGCCCGCCCCCCCCGCCCCCTCCGCGGCGCCCTGGCCGATCTGGAAGCCATGCTTGGCCACGCCGTGGTCCTCGAGGACACCGCCCTGTTCCAACAATGGAATCCGCCTGAGGACTTCCCTTCCGCGGCCTGTGTCCCCGTGGCCACGCCGACCAACATCCTGGGCACGCTCTGGGTCTTCTGCAATTCGCGGCGCGACTTCAACGATCGCGAAACGAACGTCCTGGAGGTGGTGGCGGGCCGGCTGGCCAGCGACTTGGAACGGGAAATCCTGGCTCATGAGGGCGCCGAAGCTGCCCAAATCAAGCGCCAGCTCGATGCCGCCGAACGCATCCAACGCCATCAACTCCCTTCCGTCCCGCCCATGATTCGCGGTTGGGATTTCGCAGGCTGGGTTGCGCAGTCCGGAGGCGTCGGAGGCAGTTTCTTCGATTGGTTCTCCCTGCCCCGAACGTCCGTCGCGTTCGCGCTGGGCGATGTGGCGGGCACGCCGCTGGAAGCGGCGATCATTGCCAGCGGCCTGAAGGCCTCGCTTCGCTCCCACGGCCAATATCATCGCAACGCCGATCGGCTCCTGAGCCACGTGAACCTGACCCTGTGGACCGGTTCGGCCGGCGATCAATCCGCCGCGTTGGCCTGCGGCTACGTCGACGCCGCGTCCGATCGGGTTCGCTTGGCGTCGGCCGGAAGCGCCGGTTTGCTTCTGGCCCGGTCCGATGGCTGGGAATCGCTGGCCACCGATGCCCCCGCACTGGGACAGAGTCCCGAACCCGTCTATCGACAAACGCAGCTTCGTCTCCGGCCTGGCGACACCCTTTTCTGCTTCACCCAGGGCCTCCGCGCGGCATTGAAAGGCACGACGGACGAACATCGCGAGGCCTGGCTGGCCCAATGGCTCACCGCCCGACGGAACCTCACCGCCAAGGGAATTGCGAGCGCCGCCCGGACCGAAATCGCCGACCAACACGCCAATTCCGCTCAAGGGACCGCCATTGTTGTCCTCAAACGCACCAAGCCTTGACGCCAGCCTCGGTTGAGGTAAAGTGAATAGCTGCGATCCAATCGCAGGGGGCGGGAATGGCGGAATTGGCAGACGCGCTAGGTTGAGGGCCTAGTGGCCGCAAGGCCGTGCAGGTTCAAGTCCTGTTTCCCGCATCTAAGTCCTTATGCACCAATGAGTTACGTCGTGAATAGAACGGAATAGAACGGAAGTACACAAGGGGTTACGTCTCAAGTTTCACTATCTTTCCACCCGGTTCCGGCGTGTTCCGCGTCGGTTTTTGTGCCACTGTGCGCGCCGGATTTTGCGCCGCTGTCTGGATGTTCACGGGATACAGACTTCCATCCCTCCGATGATGCACGGGCGAAGTCATCCGGGGTAACCCGCAGGTAGTGTCTGGTCGCAATTTGCGGGGTGTTCCCCAGCCAGGCTGTAACCACGTGCATCGGAAACCGGGCCGTCAGGTCCGTCTGGGCCGACGCCCGGAGCGAGTGCCACAGCCGGGGCCATGGCGTCTCCCCGATGCGGGCAATCAGCCGTAGCAGGTGTTGGCGAAGATTGACGGCCGCCCACCACCCCCGCTCCGCTTGCTTGGCGGATTCCCGCTGCCGCAGGCCGTGGAAAACGTAGGTCTGTCCCGCCTGGGCCGCCTCGAACACCGCTTCCAAGTGCGGGCGCACCTCGGGCACGATGGGCACGATGCGGTACGGCTTGTCGTGGACTTCGGTCTTGGGGGATGGAATCCGCAGTCGGTTTCCAGCCCAGTCCACGTCCGCCCACGTCATCGAAAACGGCTCGCTGGGCACCCGGACGCCCAGATACCGAGACAAGGCCAGAATC
>Ga0073932_1001896_pt1 | contig 35968 bp, 30 predicted proteins | sample DewCreD2012metaG_FD_76967 | JGI IMG/M metagenome (GOLD analysis project Ga0073932, IMG submission 76967) | Hot spring sediment bacterial and archeal communities from British Columbia, Canada, to study Microbial Dark Matter (Phase II) - Dewar... ...
AGCCAGCGCGCGGACTGGATCGGCGGCAACGAGAAACCGCGCAAGCTCGGCGGCGTCGGCCGCGGCATCCCGTTCTACGACTGGCGGCAGTGGGCGCCGGTCACCGAGCCGCGCTTCGGCACCGCAGGCTTCAACACCCTGCTCGGCCCCGGCATCGTGAACCTCGACCTGGGCCTGTTCCGGCAGTTCCGGATCAGCGAGAAGGTGAACCTGCAGTTCCGCGCTGAAGCGTTCAACGCTACCAACACGCCGCACTTCTCCAACCCGAGCGGCAACATCTCGAACCTCGTGCTGAACAGCGATGGCAGCTTCCGCACGGGCGTCTTCGAGGTGACCGGCGTTCGCAACACCGGCCGCGAAGGCATCGACGAGCGGGTCTTCCGCTTCGGCCTTCGTCTCGGCTGGTAAACGGCAACTCCATCTGGAGCGGAAGGCGGCCCCGCGCGGGCCGCCTTTCGTGTCTGCCCTTCCCGCGCGGCAACGCTTGCGCCCCGGCGCGCGTCCATCGCACCGCCGGCCGGAATCGTAGAATGAGGAGTTGCCACGAATGCGCAGACGCCTTGCGGTTCTCTTCGTGACGGCGGCGGGGCTCTTTGCCGCCGCTCTTCCCCCCGAGCTGAAGAAGGCCCGGGACGCGCAGGATCGCGCCGCTCTGGAGCGGATCGCCGCGGAGCTGGACGCCGCGGCGCAGTCCCGGCCGCAGGAGGCTTCGGCGCAGTACAACGCCGCCCTGGCGCAGCTCGTCCGTGCGGAAGTCGCCATGGAACAGCGCGACCGCAACGCCGCCCGCGCCGCGGCCGAAGCCGGCATCCGCGCAGCGGAGAAAGCCGTGGCGCTCAAGCCTTCGAGCGGCGAGTATCACCGCGTGCTCGGCGCCCTCTGCGCACAGGTGATCCCCGCCAATCCGCTGCTCGGGCTCCGCTACGGCAAGTGTGCGATGGAAGAGGTGAACCGCGCCGTGGAGCTCGAGCCGAAATCGGCCGACGCGTGGCTCAGCCGGGGCGTTGGCAACTTCTATCTGCCGGAGTCCTTCGGCGGCGGAGCGGAACTCGCCCTGAAGGACATCGACAAAGCCCTGCAGCTCGATCTCTCCCACGCGGACGCCTGGCTCTGGAAGGGCATCGTGCTGCGGAAGCTGAACCGCAACGCCGAGGCGAGACAGGCCATCGAGCGGAGCCTGAAACTGAATCCGGCGCGCGCCTGGGCCAGGCAGCAACTGGAGAAGACCCCCGCGCAGTGACACGCCGTCAAGCCGGACTGGCCGCCCTTTCTCTGGCCGCATTCACGCTGCTTGGTTATTCTGTCTTTCCCGGCCGCACCTGGCTTCAATCCGACACGCAGATCTACGCGCCGATTCTCGAGCGGCAGTTTGATCCAGCCCTGTTCGCCCGCGACGAGATCGCGCTGCGGCCGCACGTGAAGTTCACCTTTTACGACGAGATCGCCGTGGCGCTGCGGCGCTGGACGGGAGCGGAATTCCGGGAGGCGCTGGCCGCACAGCAGCTGGTGTTCCGGGCCATCGGAGTCACGGGCGCGTTCCTCGCCGCGCTGGCGCTGGGTCTTCCGGCGCCGGGCGCTCTGGCCGCGGCAGGACTCTTCGGCCTCGGCGCCGTCATCAACGGCCCGGCGGTGCTGACGCTGGAGTATGAACCCGTCCCGCGCGGATTCGCCGTGCTGGCCCTCATGCTGGCCCTCGGACTGGCCATGCACCGCCGCTGGATGTGGGCGGGCTTCGTGGCGGTGATCGCGACGCTCTATCACCCGACGACCTCCGCGCCGTTCTGGGTCTGTCTGCTGCTGCACTGGCGCTATGCGCACGACCGGCGCGAGGGAATCGCACTGGAATTGTCCGTGGCCGCCGCAGCAGCCGGACTGGCCGTGATCGCCCTGCTGCAGCCGTTCGGCGCGGACCGCCAGGTGATGCTGGGCCGCATTCCGCCGGAGCTCGAACAGATCCAGAAGTACCGCGGCGCCTACAACTGGATCTCGTTGTGGCCTGCGGGCTGGCTGTGGCAGTATCCGATGCTGGCCGTCGCCGGACTGGCCGCCTGGCGCCGGCTGCGCGGATGGATGCGGCCGGAGGCGAGATTTCTCTCCGCGGCTCTCATCGGCTACGGGCTTGCCATGATTCCCCTGCAATGGCTTCTGCTCGACATCGGCAAGTGGGTGCTGATGCCGCAGTTCCAGCCCGCGCGCGCCGTGCTGTGGGTGGCGGTGATGGCGGAGCTGCTGGCGATGGCCGCCGCCTGGAAAGCCGCCATGGAGAAGCGTTGGACGGAAGCTGCTGCATGGCTCCTGCTGGCGTTCCTGCTGCCGTCTGCGGGAGCGGCGCCCATCGTCGAGTTGTGGAAGCATCCTGAGCGGCTCGCCGCCGCCGCGCTGGCAGGCGGTCTGGCTCTGGCCGGCGCGCGCTGGCCCCGCCTGGCGGCCTTGACGGCGATGGCCGCGTTTTTCGTGATTCCCCGGGCGGGACGGCTGGAGCTGCATCCGAAGCTGCACTCTCCCGAGCTCGACGACCTTGCCGCCTGGGCGCGCGCTTCGACTGGCAGCAACGACGTCTTCCTGTTCGCCGACGCCGGCCGCAGGCTGGAGCCGGGCGTGTTCCGCGCCAAGGCCCTGCGGGCGCTGTATGTGGACTGGAAATCCGGCGGGCAGGCCAACCTGCTGCGGGACTACGGCTACGAGTGGAAGCGGCGGTGGGTCGCAGTGCGCGAGGCGCGCCCGCCGCTGCTCGGGCTGGAAGAGTACGCCCGGCTCGGCATCGATTGGATCGTCGTCTCGCCGGACAATGCGCCCGCCGGGGCGCCGCCGGCGTACCGCAACGCGCGGTATGCGGTGTTCAGCACTGCGGCTGCTGCCGGAGGAACTGCTCGGCCTCTTCGCGCGCGGGTATTGAAGCCTGCGCGCCAAGGCGGGTGACCGACAGCGCGGCGGCTGCGTTGGCGAAGCGGAGCGCTTCCGGAACCGGCCGGCCCTCGGCCAGGGCCACGGCCAGCGCGCCGTTGAAGGTGTCTCCCGCCGCAGTGGCATCGATTGCCTGCACCTGGAAAGCGGGCGCATGCCACTCGCCCTCCGGGCCGGAGTAATAACAGCCCTGATCGCCCAGTTTCAGCACCACCGCTCGCGGGCCGCGCTGCCGCAGGGCGGCAGCCAGACCGGGCGCTTCCGCGGCGCGGATCCGCCCGGGCTCGCGTCCGGCCAGCAGGCACGCTTCGGTTTCGTTCGGCGTCACCAGATCGACCAGTGCGAGCACGTCCCCGGGCAGCGGGCGCGCCGGAGCGGGATCCAGAATCGAGAGAGCGCCGCCCGCCCGGGCCAGGCGCAGCCCTGCGGCCACGGTCTCGAGCGGCGTTTCCAGCTGGAACAGCGCGCAGGCCGCTGAAACAAAAGCCTGACGTTCTGTTTCCAGGTCCGCCGGCGCGAGCTCGTCGTTCGCCCCGGGCGCGATCACGATGGAGTTTTGCCCCGTGCGGTCGACCCAGATCAGCGCGACGCCCGTGGGCGCGCGGCGGCAGCCGTGGATGCGCGATGTGTCGACGCCGGCAGCGGCGAGGCTCGCCCGCAGGTGATCGGCGAACGCATCGTAGCCCACGCGCCCGATCATCGAAACCGGATTCGAGCGCGCCAGCCGCGCAGCCGCGCACGCCTGGTTTGCGCCTTTGCCTCCGGGGATCGTCTGGAAATTCGATCCCCGCGCCGTCTCGCCGGGCGCGGGCAGCCTCTCCACCTGCACCACGAAATCCATGTTCAGCGAGCCGGTGACGATGATGGCGCCGTCTGGCATGGCTCCTATCTTAAGCAATCAGGGGCTGCGCGGCGCGGTGAGCTTCGGCTTTTCACGCCCGGATCCAGCCTGCCGCCGGCGAAGCGTTGCGGAGCGGCCGCATGGCATGCCCCAGCGCCACCTTCCGCCAGCAACCCTGGCGGGCTGCGCGCCTTGCGCTCGGGGGCCAGACACGGCAGGGACGTTTCAGGGGGAAGGGGCGGAAAAAAGGGGAATTTTGTTCCTGTCCCCTTCTTGGGGAGTCAGGAGCGGCCGAGGTCGATGCCGTGGCTCTTGAGGGCTTCCGAGTAGTAGCGCTCCAGAAGCAGCTTCCATTCTTCGGTGCCTTCGATGATGTCGCGCTTGTGGCTGCGGATCTTGTCGCGCGCCTGGCGGTCGGCGCGCTCTTCCACCTGGAGGATGTCGGTGATCAGCCGCACGAGTTCCAGCCGGACGTCATTGGGATTCTTCTTCAGCCGGCAGCCGCGGGACCGGCGGAGGGCGTTGACGAGCTTGTGCGAGATCTCGGTGATCTTGTCCCGGCTCAGCTTCATGCCGTCGCCGGTTTCGCGCCCGCTGGCGCGCACGATCTTGCGCTGCTGGATGAGCTGGTTCTTGATGCGCCGGAACATCTCCGTATAGCTGATGCCGTTGTTGGCCATGTACACGGAGTACTCTTCCAGAAGGTTGCGGACTTCCTCGTTCAGCTTGTCCTCGACGGCAAGCTCCTCGAGGAAGATGTTCTCCATCAGCCCGCTGACCGCGCCCGCATCGATCACTTCCAGAAAGTTGGAGCCGATGCGGGCCGTGACCTGCCTGCAGAGGTACGAAACGAATTCCTTCGGAAGCAGCATTCCGGGCGGGGCTAAAGAACCCTCAATCTTCAGTCTAGGGACGGGCCGCCGGGGGTGTCAAATGAGCGCGGGCGCAGCGCGGTAGATTCAGAAGGGCATGGAGTTGATTGAGTACCTGAATACCGTTGACACCCCGACGCTGTCCAACGCGATCGAGCTGTTGAACATCCGGCGGCGGAGCGATGGTTTTGCGCCGCTCACGATCCGCTGCCTGTTCCCGGAACTGGGCCGGATGGCAGGCTACGCGGTGACCGCCCAGGTGGAGACAGTGACGCAGACGGAACGGGGCGGGCCGCAAGGACACCTGGAGCTGTACCGGCTGGTGGAGGCGAGCCCGAAACCGGCGGTGGTCGTGCTGCAGGAGATTGGCGGTTTCGGAGACTTCGCCGCGCATTGCGGCGAGGTGATGGCCACGTTCTTCACGCGCCTCGGCGCCGCGGGGCTGGTTTCCGACTGCGGAGTCCGCGATCTGCCCGAAGTGCGGGCGCCGGGATTCCGTTATTTCGCCCGCGGGGCATGCGCGTCGCATGCGTACTTACGGATTGTCCGAAGCGGCGTGCCCGTCACCATCTGCGGGATGCCCGTGAGGCCGGGAGAGCTGCTGCATGGAGACGAGAACGGCCTGATCACGGTTCCGGAGGTGGAACTGGAGCGGCTCCAGCAGGCGGTGGAGGAGATTCGTTCCAGCGAACGCAGGGTTCTGGATTTCGTCCGCGGCCGCGGTTTTACCCTGGACGGCTATGAGGCGATGATCCGGGGGAGTTACAGCGGTTGAGGCGCTGGAGGCGGCGGGTCCGGATGTTACAATTCGGAGAGCTTGACCCGCGCAACTGATGCCAGAGCCGGCAGGCGCCAGCGGCTGCTCGAGGCCCTTCGCGGGCTGCGGTGCGATGCGGCGGTGATTTCGCACCTGCCCAACGTCCGCTACCTGACGGGGTTCACGGGCAGCAACGGCATTCTGCTCCTGTCAGCGTCTCAGGCCATCCTGTTCACCGATCCGCGTTACGACCTGCAGGCGCATGAAGAGTGCGATTGCCGGGTCCGGATCGAGCGCGGGCCGGCGTGGGACGCCGTGTGGAAATACGCCGCCCGCAGGAGCCGCACCATTGCGCTGGAGGCTGATCATGTCAGCCATGCCGTCTGGGATCAGGCTGCGCAGCGGCTGGGCCGGGGCGTGAAGCTGAAGCCCCTGGGCGGCGCAGTGGAGCGGCTGCGCCGGGTGAAGGAGCCGGAAGAAGTGGAAGCGATCGAGTCTTCCGCGCAGCTATGCGCGGCGGCCTTCGCACAGGCCATGCGGCGGCTTCGCCCGGGGGTGACGGAGAACGACGCAGCCGCCGAGATCGAATTCCGCATGCGGCGGCTGGGGGCGGAAGGTCCCGCGTTCGAGACGATCGTTGCCGCCGGCGCGCGGGCTGCGCTGCCCCATGCCCGTCCCGGCGCCGCAAAGATCGCGCCTGGCCAGCCGGTGCTCGCGGACATGGGCGCCAGTCTTGGCGGCTACATGAGCGACATGACGAGAATGGTTCATATGGGCGCCCCGCCGAAAGAGTTTCTGGGCTGGTACAACGCCGTCCTCGAAGCGCAGCAGGCGGCGCTGGCGGCGGTCAGGGCAGGCGTAGCGGCCAGGCGCGTGGACGCGGCCGCCCGGAAGACGTTGAAAGCCCGCGGGCTGGACAGGTATTTCACGCATTCGACGGGGCACGGCGTCGGGCTGGAGATCCATGAGGGACCGCGCGTGGGGGCCAGGTCGGAGGATGTTCTCGAAGCGGGGATGGTAGTGACTGTGGAGCCGGGCATCTATTTGCCCGGCAAAACCGGCATCCGGATTGAAGACACGGTGCTGGTGACCGGAACCGGCGCCAGAATCCTGACGCCAGCGAGCAAGGAATTGATGGTACTGGAATCATGACGATTGAAGAGATCCGCGAATTGATCCATGTAGTCTGCTCCAGCGGGATTGCCGAGCTGGAGGTGCAGCGCGGAGAAAACCGCGTCTGGATCAAGAGAACATCCGGGACCGTGGTGACGGAGGTTCCCGTGATGGCAGCCCCTGCGGCGCCGCAGGTTCCGGTGACGCCGGCCATCGCGACGCCTCCCGAGAGCGTGACGGTGGCTGCGCCGCAGGCGGCGCCGCCGCCGGGAACGCCCGACCTGACCGATCCGACGCTTCAGCCGGTGAAGAGCCCCATTGTCGGCACGTTCTACGAGGCGCCCGCGCCGGGCGCGGAGCCGTTCGTGCGCGTGGGCGACGTGATCCAGCCCGGCAAGGTGCTGTGCATCATCGAGTCGATGAAGCTCATGAACGAGATTGAAGCGGAGATCTCGGGCACGATCGTGAAACGCCTGGTGGAGAACGGGCAGCCAGTCGAGTACGGCGAAGTCCTGTTCCTGGTGAAGCCGAGCTGAGCATGGCCTTCGAGAAGGTTCTGATCGCCAACCGCGGCGAGATTGCCGTCCGGGTGATCGCCGCGTGCAAGGATCTGGGCATCCGGACAGTGGCCGTCTATTCGGAAGCCGACCGCTACTCGCTGCACGTCCGGTTCGCGGACGAGGCGCTCTGCATCGGACCGGCGCGGAGCACGCTGAGCTATCTGAACATCCCCGCCGTCATCAGCGCCGCGGAGATCACGAACGTGGACGCCATCCATCCGGGGTATGGCTTTCTCAGCGAGAACGCCGACTTCGCCGAGGTCTGCCGCGCATCGGAGATCAAGTTCATCGGCCCTACGCCGGAAGTGATCCGGATGATGGGGCTGAAACAGCTTGCTCGGGAGAAGATGCAGGAGCATGGCGTGCCCATCCTGCCCGGCTCCCGCGGCGTGCTGAAGACGGTGGAAGAAGCCGTGGAGACGGCCGCGCAGATCGGCTACCCGGTGATGCTGAAGGCGTCGGCAGGCGGCGGCGGACGGGGCATGCGCGTCGTGCGCAGCCCGGAGGAGCTTCCTTCGCTGTTCGCGCAGGCGCAGCAGGAAGCCGAGAACGCCTTTTCCAACGGCGATCTCTACTGCGAGAAGTTCATCGAGAAGCCGCGCCACATTGAATTCCAGATCCTGGCCGACGAGCACGGCCATGTGGAGGTGCTGGGCGAGCGCGAGTGCTCCATCCAGCGGCGGCACCAGAAGCTCATCGAGGAAGCGCCGAGCCCGGCGCTGACGCCGGAGCTTCGCGAGAAGGTCTCAAACGCTCTCCGGGAGGCCTTCGCCGCCATCGGGTACACCAATGCCGGAACGGTTGAATTCCTGATGGATGAGACCGGGCAGCTGTACTTCATCGAGGTGAACGCCCGCATCCAGGTGGAGCACCCGGTGACGGAGATGATTACCGGCCTTGATCTGGTCAAAGCCCAGATCCTGATCGCGCAGGGCGAGCGGCTGGACCGGATTCTCGGCGGACCGGTGACGCTGCGCGGCCATGCCATCGAGTGCCGCATCAACGCCGAGCACCCGGTCACGTTCGTGCCTTCTCCGGGCAAGATCCAGTCTCTCTGTCTGCCGGGCTCGATCGGCGTCCGGGTGGACACGGCTGTGTACGCCGGAGGCGTGATTCCTCCGTATTACGACTCGCTCGTAGCCAAGCTGATCGCCCATGGCCGCGACCGCGAGGAGGCGATCCGCCGCATGCAGCGGGCCCTGGAGATGTTCGTTGTGGATGGCATCCACACGTCGATCCCGCTGCATCAGTCGATTCTGGCGGACCCCGAGTTTCAGGCCGGCGCCATCGACACGCATTTCATCCAGCGGCATCTGGCCCGGCGGCGGTGAAGGCGCGCGCGGTCGGCCTTCCCGGCGCCCGCGCCGGCCGACGGAGTGAATTCAGCAGACGCGCGCGATCTCGATCCCCGAAAGGAAGCTGAACTTCTCCAGACAGCCGCGCCAGTTTCCCGAGCCCAGCGCGAAATGGTGCGTGGGCGCTTCCTGGCACCAGCGGTTGACGAACTCGGCCGGTCCCACGGGGAAGCGCACCCGCGTGTTTGTGTTCCCGATGCGCAGCACCGGACCGGGGATGGACTCGCCCTCGGCTGTGATCAGTTTGAGCCGCCCTTCCGCGGTCTGCGTGACGGCCAGCAGGGTCACCGGCCCGTGTTTCACGCTGAACTCGACGCTGACTCCGTGGCCGCGCTTGCCGTGATACAGGCCAAGGCCGCGGAGAACCGGCTTCTGCGAGCAGAGCGCCAGATGGCCCGGCCCGTCATGGCCCACGAGCACGAACTGCTCGACGAAGTCCATGGCGTAGAGTTCCGTGAACGCCCCGCCCGCGCCCAGCGAATCGAGGATCTTCATCGCCACGCAGTTCTTCAGGTCGCCTTCGCCGCTGGCGGGAACGCCGCGCGCGGTCAGCAGCGAGTTGCCGAGGATCATCCCTGCGGCCAGCCGCTCGTACTCGTTGCCGTCCAGGCCGCGGTAGTAATACGCCAGTCCGTCGAGATCGAACTGCCGCGCCAGCCGCTCCAGCGCCGCCGCCACGCGCGCGGCCCATTGCAGATCTTCCTCCGGGCAGTCTTCCAGGAGGAATATTTCGCGGGTCATTTCCAGGATCGCTTCGGCTTCTTCCGGGCGCGACTCGCGCAGGCAGCGGTCCAGGTCGCACATCTCGAGCACCTCGATATGAGCGCCTGTCTGAGCGCTGATCATCGTGAAATCCGAGTACATGTCGAGCATGCCCGGATAGGTGTGACCGAGGAAGCCGAGCCGCGCCGTGCGCAGCGCCCGCCACGCCCGCGCCGCAGCCAGCCATTCTTCGATTTCGCGCGCGGCGGCAGGATCGACCCGCAACATGCCGCTGACCACCTGAAACGGCACGCGCGCCCGGGCGAACGCGTTCGAAATTTCCGGCACGCAGCAGGCGGAGCAGTTGGCCAGCCACTCGCCCGTATCGCAGGTCTCGTAATCGAGCCGCGGCGATGGCTGAAGGTTCAGCACCACCACCGGGACGCGCGCGCGCTGCACCACCGGCAGCACCTGGCTCGAAGTTGCGTACGTGGCGGCATGGCAGAAGATGAGATCGAGATCGGATGCCGCCAGCAGCGCTCCGGCTTCCGCAGCGCGCGGCGCCGTATCCACCAGCCCTGCGCAGATGACCGTGGCGCCCGAGGACCCGAGGCGCTGCTCCAGTTCGCGCAGGTAGCTTTCCAGCCTTTCTTTGAGGCCGGGGAACTGGGACCAGTACGCCTCAAGGCCAATGGCGAAGAGCCCGATCCGCGCCGGGCGTGGCGGTTTCAGCGGGGCAGGGAGGTTCATCGAAGGCAGTATAAACAAGCCTCGGCGCCACTGCGGGAAACATGCACGGACGGAATCAGCGGTCACATGGAGACCGGCGCGGCCCCCGCCCGCAGGCGATCCTGAGGGAATAGCCGCAGTGCCGGCCTCGAATGACGAACGCCCGTCGTGCGCCGTCAGAACGGCAGGATCTCTTCCCGCTGCGGGTCGAAATTCAGCCGGCGCTTCTGGATGTAGCTGATGTTGCCGAGATGCGAAGCCATGGCAGAGCGGTGCCCGTCGTAGACATCGCAGTTCGGGCGCTTGCGCGAGACGCAGCAGTCGAGGAAGTTCTGAACATGGTCCAGTGTGAAGTCGTACTTCGGTCCTTCGACTACAAGGGTCTCCGATTTCCGTCCCGCGGGGCGGAACTCATACCGGGAGCGGTCGATGAACAGCTTGCCCTTCGTGCCGCAGAACTCGATGCCATAGCCCACGATTCCGGGCGCGAGAGTTGCTTCGAAGGTGACGGTGTACTGGCCGCCGTACTCGAGCAGAACGTTGATCGTGTCCGGCGCCGTGCGTCCGTCTTTGTAGTTGTACACACCGCCGGCCGCCACGCCTGAAGTGGGCGAGTCGTTGCCCGTAAACATGTGGACGACGTCGATCCAGTGCGTGAACAGGTCCGTCACCTGGCCGCCGCCGAAATCGAGATAGGCGCGCCAGTTCCAGAACTGCTGGGGATCCCACTCGCGCCAGGAGACGGGTCCGAGGAAGCGCGCCCAGTCGAGGTTGGAGGGCTTGGTGGCCAGCGACGCGGGAGCGCGGCGCAGGTGGTATCCATTGCCGTGCCACCAGGTGCGGATGAGCGTGATCTTGCCGAGGGCGCCTGTGTCGAAGTACTTCTGCTTGGCTTCAATGTAGTGCGGGCCGGAGCGCTGCTGCAGCCCCACCTGGCAGATGCGCTCGTTGACGCGCGCGGCCTTGACGATGGCCGGCCCCTCCTCGATCTTCAGCGTCAGAGGCTTCTCCACATAGACGTCCTTGCCGGCGTTGAGGGCGTCGATGGTCGTTGCCGCGTGCCAGTGGTCGGGCGTGCCGTTGAGAATGATATCGACATCCTTCTGCTCGAGCAGCTTGCGATGATCGTTGTAACCGCGGGCTTCCGGGGCGATCGTCTTCGCCCTGTCGATCATCTCCGCATAGACGTCGCAGACGGCAGTGACCTGCACCCGGCCGGTCTTCAGAAACGTGCCCATGACGCCGCGGCCGCGCTCGCCCGCTCCGATCAGGCCAAGGTTGAATCTCTCGTTCGCGCCCAGGATGCGCGAGTAAGAGAGGGCCGTCCATGCCACTGGCGTCTGGGCGGCGCCACGCAAGAGCGTGCGGCGGGAAGGATGTGAAAAAGCCATGCTGGAATTATATCCGTTGAGAATTTCCCCCTGCGGACCGCACTGTGTCAGCAGACAGGCGCGCTCCGCGGTCTGTTCCAAACAGTCTCCTCCAGCGGACCGCGGAGCGCTTTCATGCAGCCACGCGCACGAGACAGGCAAGCCTGGCGGAGATTTCCTGGCGATGCCTTGCAAGCGCTGCCAGTGCGGAAGCGGCTGTCCGGGATCCTGAGCAGTCTGAACAGTGCTTACGAGGAGGATTCTGCGTTCCCGGCTGGTGCGAACACCATGTGCGCGGGTTCGACGCCCAGCGCGCGGCAACGCTCGCGGTACAGCGAACCGTAGCTGAGCGTGATGTAGTCGTGCCGGGAGAAACTCAGTTCCGCCGCAACGGAATCAATCCACTCCGGCGCCCCTTCCAGCTCCAGATAGCAGCCGATGGGCGTCTCGTCGAGGAACACATGGCCCGCATCGCCGGGTCGGGCGAACGCGGTGCGGTATTTCTCGTACCGGAAGACCACCCGGTAGCCCAACGCTTCCAGCACGGCTTGCATGGCGCAGGCATCTTCCACCCGCGCCTCGATCTCGCGCCTCGTCTTGTGCGGTCCCGGCTCCGGCGGACCTTTGTAGGTCAGCAGCGCTTCCCCCCGGAACTCGCGCAGCCTGAGAAGGCAACCCGCATGGATCAGATCCAGCGCTGGGGTGTCGAAGACGGAGTTGGTTTCAAAGGCGCGGTCATGCAGCGGAGTGAAGCCGGCGCGCTGCAGGAGTTCACGCCCCGCTTCGGCGGAAGCGACTGCCAGTTTGATTTCGACTTCGAGGGAACCGCCTTCTCTCTGCACAGAGGCCAGTATCGCATCTGGCTGACGCGCGTGAAGCGGCCGGAAGCCGCGCAGGAGGCGGCCCGGAGCGGAGCGCTCTTTCCGCCGCCGCTTCCTGCGCGCCTGCGGCGCTTCAGCCGCGGCGCATCATGGCTCGATGAAGCGTTTCACGCCGCCGCGCTTCCCGATGCGGAAGCTGTCGGCGAGCTCGCCGCGAGCCGTGCGCGCCTCGAAAGAAAGCACGTCTCCGTCAACGCGCACGACGTGGAAGAACTGCGTCTTGTGGATCGACTTCGCGATGGCAGGGTTCGCTTTGCCATCGTACATTTTCGCGCCGCTCACCGACAGGACATACACTGTGCCGCCGTCTCTGCCGCCGTCGCCGCGCACCATGCCGGTGCGGGCGTAGACATGGTCGTGCCCGCTCAGCACGAGATCCACGCCGCGGCGGTCGAAGACGGGCTGCCACAGCTCGCGCACCTCTTTGTTGTCGCGCCCCCGCGCCCCGGAATAGACGGGGTGATGAAAGAACGCCACCGTCCAGCGGTTCGGGTTGTTTTCCAGCAGCCGGTCGAGCCACGCGGCCTGCTCCTCGATCTTTTCATTGGAATTCAGCGCCACAAAGCGGACGCCCTGGAAATCGACGAAGTAATTCGTCTCTTCGATCCCCGCCACGCCGTTCAGCGGAAGGGTGAACTGCGGGCGCCAGTTCACCGTGATGCGGCGGGCGCCGCTCGAATCGCGGCCGTATTCGTGATTGCCGGGAACAGGCAGCGCCGGCACCGCGCGGTGCAGGAACGTGCTGCCCTCGTGCCACTCGCCCCACTGCTCGTCGCGGTCGTGGTTGTTGATCAGATCGCCCGCGTGGATCACGAGCCGGGCGTTGGGGGCCGTTTCATACGCTTTCCGCACGACGCGCGACCACGCCGCCTGAATGCGCGTCTGCGCGTCGCCGAGGTACAGGAAAGTGAACGGCTCAGGGCGCGCGGACGCAGTCCTGAATGGAATCCATTCGCTCCAGGCGTCTTTGCCGTCGCCGACGCGGTAGAGATATTCCGTGGCGGGCTTCAGCCCGCGGAAGGTGACGCTGTGGGCGCGGGCCGGGCCCTGCTTCGTTTCGTAGTTTTCTCCCGCGGCCTCCACGCGGCTGGCGGACTTTTCGAAATCCGGTCCGTCGCTGGCTTCCGCGATCTCGCCGTAGCCCTGCGCAACGGCCGTACTGGTCCGCCAGGTCACGCTGAACGAGGCCGCGGGCTCGGCCGTCCAGTTGGTCACGATGCGGTCCGGCAGACCGGAAGGCGCATACGCGCCTGGACCGGACTGCCACGCCAGCAGCGATGCAGCAAGAAGAAGAGCGGCGGCGCTCACGCACACACGCCGGGAGAAGCGTCTCTTGAGGAGAGGAATCTGCATGGAAGGCTTCGCGTCCCGGCCGTCGGCGGGACCTCTTTCATGGTATCAACAGCCCCCCGCGGTCAATATTTCAGCCAGGTTGCAGCGATGTGCCGCGTGCCGTTGTCTTTCTGGAAGTAATACACGACGAGGACACGCCTTCCGGGCAGCGCCACGGCCCAGGGATAGCCCAGATCCGTGCCGCCGCCGTCGTCGCGCAGGACGATCTCCGGAGCGTTGGCGAAGTCCGTGCACTCCGGCTCGAGCAGGCGCGCGCGGATGCCGAATGGTGCGTGACGGTAGCCGTAGACAAGGAGGACGCGATTGTCTTCGAGACGGACCGCATGGTGAGGATGCCCCTTCCATCCGGCGTCCTGCCAGGGGTCAAAAGTCCGCCCGCCATCGCGCGAGCGCGCAACCACGGTATGATCATCGAGCCCCGCCGTGCGCAGGAACGCCACGATGCGGCCCGAAGGGGTCTCGTAGAGCGACGTCTCGTTGAACGCCGCCCGGCTGTCCGAGGCAATGACGCCCTGGTACCGCCAGGTGCGCGCGCCGTCCTGAGACACCATCAGATGGACGTCCGAGCCCGCCTCTGTTGCGGCGCCCTTCGGATATGCCACGGCCCACAGCAGCCTGCCGTCCCGCGCCTGGCACATCGCGCCGCGGTTGTAGACAGGCAAAGGTTGGCCGCAGGCGTCGCGGGCGTCGCGTCCCGGCAACGGCGGCGGCGCGAACGGGCCCTGCCATGTATGCCCGCCGTCCCAGGAACGCATCAGGTATCCGCCGTGAAAAGCATAGTCGCCGAGCCATCCCGTGGCGGGCACAGCCTGCCGGTTCGCGCCTCCAACCCAGATCCAAAGGTAAGACGCGCACAGCAGCGTGCCGTCGCGCAGCTCCAGCAGGCAGGGGTCCTGCGAGCCGCCGAGCGGGTGCGCATGGATCAGTTCCGGCTCGCGGCTCCACGTGCGCCCCTCGTCGCGCGACCGGACGCAGACCAGCTGGCTGTTGGGATCCGTGTGCGACACTCCTTTCGCGCCCAGCCGGCGGCGCTCGGGAGCGCGGCGGAAAGCCGCGAGCAGCTCTCCGCTGCGGCGCAGGCGCACGATGGAAGGGAACGCCGAGTAATAGCGGTCGTCGGAGTAGATCACGAGATCGCCGGTTTTGTGAATGCCTGCAGCCACCGCTGCGCTGGAGGCGAGAAACGCTCTGCGGCTCAGGGGTTCCATCGCCGCGATTCTATACGGGTTGCAACCGGAATGTGACAGTGCGGCGGGCGCGGGAGAGGCTACAATCGGTGCCATGCGCCGATCTGTTTTTCTTTCTCTCGCCCTGTTGCTGGCCCTGCTGCCGGCCGCAGCCCAGAAGCGGGCCAGGAACGTGATTGTGTTTCTCGCCGACGCCGGGGGCATCTCCACGGTGAGCGCAGCCAGTCTGCATGGTTACGGAGAACCGCTGAAGCTGTACATCCAGAGCTGGCCGAACATGGGGCTGTCCGACACGACGACGGCCACCAGTTACGTCAGCGACTCCGCCGCAGGCATGACGGCCATCGTCACCGGCGTGAAGACGCAGAACGGCGTCATCAGCATGGGGCCGGACACCGAGCGCGGCAAGAAAGACGGCCGCATTCTGAAGACGCTGCTCGAATATGCCGAAGAAAAGGGGCTGTCGACGGGCGTCGTCACCAACATGTCGATCGCGGACGCCACGCCCGCAGCCTGCTACGGCCATGCCAACGACCGCCGCAAGCAGGGAGAGCTCTTCCTGCAGATCTTCAGTCCGCGTTTCGGCGACGGGCCGGACGTCGTCATCGGCGCGGGCCGCAAGACGATCTGGGGCCAGGCCGGCGCGCAGATTGAAGAAGCCGCGCAGAAGGCAGGACGAAAGATCTACGATTCGCTCGATTCCGTGCCTGCAGCGGAGAAGCGCCCCATTGTCGTGGCCGAGACCGAGCCGGACGTCGCGGCGGCATCGCTGCGGGCGCTGGATCTGCTCAGGCAGAACCGCAAGGGCTACTTCCTGATGATCGAGTGGGACGCACATACGGACAACGTCCGCAAGGGGCTCGACAGCCTGGTGAACTTCGACAGGCTGATCCGCGAGATCGCCGCGAAGGTGGATCTCAACGACACGCTGCTCGTGTTCACGGCCGATCATTCCTTCGAACTCTGGATCACAGGAGGCCGGCGCGGCGTGCCGCTGCTGGCGGGTCTGGACGAGTGGCTGGCGAAGAACAGCCCGAAGGAGGAGACGCGCATTCCCGCGCTGCGCGTGGGCCACTCGCACACCGGCGAAGAAGTGCTGGTGACCGCCCTGGGCGCGGGCGCGGAGCGGGTGCGAGGCTACATGCCCAACACGAGGATTTTCGAGATCATCATGCAGGCATGGGGCTGGCGCCCCGACCCGCGCTGACCGGCAGGGACGCGGGTCCGCTTCGATAGGATAGAAGCGGATGCTCTGGATCGGTCCGGCCGTTGTGCTGGGCGCGTTTCTGCTGTTTCTCGTCCAGCCGATGGCCGGCAAGCTGCTGTTGCCCCTGTACGGCGGTTCGGCGGCGGTGTGGTCGGCCTGCCTTCTCTTCTTTCAGTCGGTTCTGCTGCTGGGGTATGTGTACGCGCATTTCCTGGCGCGGGCGCTGAAGCCTCGTACGCAGGCAGCGGCGCATGGCGCCGTCGTGCTGGCGTGCGTGCTGTTGCCGCGCACCGCGCCTCAGGAGGGCACCGACGCGGCCCATGTCCTGCTGGCGCTGGCGGGGGCGGTGGGTCTCCCGTATTTCCTGCTTTCCACGACGTCCCCGCTGATGCAGCACTGGCTGGGGCTTCTGGATACGCGTTCGCAGCCTTACCGGCTGTCAGCCTGGTCGAACGCCGCCTGCGCACTCGCGCTTCTTGCATTTCCTTTCCTGCTCGAACCGCGCATCGGACTGTCCCGGCTGCAGCAGTTCTGGAACGGCGCATTTCTGTTGCAGTCGGCGCTGCTGGGAGGCGCTGCATGGCTGGTCTGGAAGCGGCGGCCTTCGGCGCCGGAACTCCCCCTGGCGGGCAGCACGCCGTGGCGGGAGCGTTTCAGGTGGCTTGGCTGGGCGGCGCTCGGAACCGCGTTTCTTGTGGCCACGACCGCGCACATCACGCAGGTGGTCGCCCCGGCGCCTCTGCTGTGGGTGGCGCCGCTGCTCGTCTACCTGCTGACGTATGCCGCTGCGTTCCTGTTCGACGCGCAGCCGGGAAGGCGCACGGCATGGCAGGCGCTGCTCGGACTTCTCGGTATGGCCCTGGCCCTTCTCTATCTGGATCTGCAGGCGGGTCTGGCGGCGAAAGTGGGCCTGTACTGCCTCGGGCTGTGGCTGGTCTGCCTGTTCGCGCACCGCGAGCTGGCGGCGTCCAAACCCGAAAGCGCCCGGCTGACCAGCTTCTGGACGCACGCGGCGGCGGGCGGGGCGCTGGGATCGTTTCTTGCTGGCGTGCTGGCGCCGTCGCTGCTGAAGGGCTACTTCGAGCTGCCGCTGCTGATGGCGGGCACGGCTCTGCTCTGCCTGTGGCGGATGCGCGGCGCGGGACGCTGGCTGATGCAGGGCGCTTTGATGGCCGCGGTGCTGGTTGTGACGCCGTCGCTGGCGCTGATCCAGAACTATTACGCAGGCCTGGTGGAGGCAAGGCGGAATTTCTACGGCAGCCTCCGCGTGGTGGACGAGCCGGCTTCCGAGACTCGCCCCGCGCTGCGGAAGATGCTCCACGGGCTCGTCGTGCATGGTTCCCAATTCCTCGACCCGGAAAGGTCCCGCATCGCGACCGCGTATTACGGCCGCTCCAGCGCCGCCGGCTTTCTGCTGAGCCGTCCGGGAACCGGCCGGCGCATCGGAGTCGTCGGCCTCGGCGCGGGCGCGCTGGCCGTGTACGGGCGCCCCGGGGACGTCCTGCGCTTCTATGAAATCAACCCGATGGTGGTCGAGTTCAGCCGACGGTGGTTTTCCTATCTGAGCCAGTCGGAGGCGCGGATCGAAATCGCCGAGGGCGACGCCCGGCTGACCCTCGCCCGGGAAGGGCCGCAGAAGTTCGATGTCCTTGTCATCGACGCCTTCAGCGGCGATTCGATCCCGGCGCACCTTCTGACGCGTGAGGCGTTCACCCTGTACCGGAAGCATCTGGCGCCCGGCGGCGTGATGGCGTTTCACATTTCGAACCAGTACGCCGATCTCGCGCCTGTCGTGCGCGCCCTGGCTGCGGACGCCGGATTCGCCTGCACCCGCATGACCAGCGGTCCGAGTCCCGCTGTGGCCGCCTTGGCGTCCACCTGGATGATCGTGGACACCGGCAGGCCGTGGCAGGGCGGGCCGCCGGAGCGCGGCCATCTGTGGACCGACGACGCCAACTCGATCCTGCCCGTGCTGAAGTGATCACTTGCGCGCCGGCTCGGGGCGCCCGGTGAGAGGCTGCACGGATCCGCGCCCGCACAGCGCCACGCCGTTCTGCGTCAGCCCGCGCAGCAGCGCCACGTAGACGCCGAACAGGGCCTTCTCGGTCACCGGCTGCCGCCCCGGCAGGCGGGCGTGGATCGGCAGTTCAGTCTGGATCTGCAGACGGACGCCCCGCGGGTTGATCCGGCCGTGGGCGTCCGTCAGATTCGCCAGATAGAATGGCGTCTGCATCACCGCGCCGCTGCGGGCGTCCACATAGAACTGGCACCGCGCGAACCAGCCCGTGTTGGCGGCATCGGCGCCGTCGAACAGCAGCAGCGGACCCTCGCGCTCCTGGGCCGCAAGGTCGAGCACGATGCTGCGCTGACGCGTCTCGGCCCTGCACGTGAAACCCGCTTCCTCGGCCGCCTGCCGCAGCAGGTCGGCGTCCAGTTCGAGCTGCACCAGCTGGCGGCCCCCCGCCTGAAGCACCTGCATCAATTCCAGTGTAGCCGCGGCTATCATGGGGGCGGATGGATCGATCTGACCGGCTCGTGCTGTTCGATATCGACGGAACCCTGCTGCGCCGCAGCGGTCCGGCGCACCGCCAGGCGCTGGAGCGCGCCGTGGAACGGGTGACCGGGACCGCCGTCTCCATCGACGGCATCCCCGTGGCGGGCATGCTGGACCGCGACATTCTGCTGGAGATGATGGCCAGGGCGGGAGTGCGGGGCAGGACGGCGGAAGGGCTGCTGGAGGAGGCAGGCCGCGCAGCGCAAAACATTTTCGTCCGGAATTGTCCTGATCTTTCCCGGAAGGTATGCCCCGGGGTCCGGCCGCTGCTGCGCGCGCTGCAGCGCCTCGGCGCGCCGTGCGGGCTGGTGACGGGGAATCTCGAGCGGATCGCCTGGACCAAGATGCGCCGCGCCGGGCTGCGGGAATTCTTCTCGGTGGGCGCCTTCTCCGGCGACGGGCCGACCCGCGGCGCGCTCATCCGGCTCGCCATCGAGCGCGCGCGCGGTGCGGGGCTTATCAGACCGGGCGCAGAGACGATCTACGTCGGCGACCACCCGAACGACGTAAAGGCCGCCCGCGAAGCGGGCGTGCGGATCGTGGCTGTGGGCACGGGGGTGGTGAGCGGAGCGGACCTGCTGGCTCGCGCGCCGGACCGCTACGTCGAAGACCTTCGCGCGTTGCGGGCGCGCGATCTGCTGGCGTAGCCGGATCAGCCTTCCGTCTTCTTTTCGAGCAGCTGCTCCACCTTGCAGATCTTGTCTTCCATCGTCTGGGGCTTGTCGGTGCGCGTGCCGATGCGGATGTTGGTGGAAATGCGCACGACGCCCATGGCGTGAAGCGCTTCATGGCAGCGTTTGACCGCGGCCATGACTTCGTCCCATTCGCCCTCGATGTTGGTGCCGTAAGCGTGCAGTCTTGTTTTGAGACCCGACTCGCGCAGGATGCGCTCGCACTCGGTCACTTCTCTCGATACGCTGGCTCCCACGCCCAGCGGGATGATGCAGACGTCAGCGATGGCTTTCATGGCAGGCTCCGAGCTTATTCTCGCGCGGTCGGCCGCGCCTGCGGCGCCATTCGCAGGGATCCGGGAGAAATAGGCCTCGAGAGAACCATCCTGGATCTGCCCCTGACACCCTTGCCTGTCTCCGCAAGCGCTCCGGAAAGCCCGGCAGAGTTGGAGTAGAGGAACTCGGTCCGCAGCTGCGGGCCGCGCCGCCGGCCCGCAAGGACGCCCGGGAAAAAACCGGCGGCGGGGCATTGGGAGAACGGAATTCCGAAAACCCACAGGCGGCAGCCCTGCCCTGGATTCCAGCCGGAACAGGGCCGATGATGACGCCGTGAAGGCGGGGTCCGGCACCACGCTTCAACATATCAGATGTGTTTGTCTGCAATTCGGCGCCGCCGTCGGGGGCCTGACGCGTGATCCGTCTGCGGGGCAGGCAGGCGGAATCCATGGCTGAGCGGAAAAGGAAAAGGCGGCCTCGCGGGGAGGCCGCCCGGGATGGATACGGCTGGTTGGTGCTCAGGCCTGGGAGGGCGCGCCCTCGAGGGCCTTGAGCCGCTTGTGCAGGCGGCTCTTGTAGCGGGAGGCGGTGTTATCTTTGATGATGCCCCACTTGGCGGCGCGGTCGATGAGAGAGAACGTCTTCGGCATGAGCTGCGCGGCGGCGGCCAGATCCTTCTTTTCGAGCGCCCGGCGCAGCGCGCGGATCGCATGGCGCATGCGGGACTTGCGGATTTTGTTGATGGCCGTGCGCCGCTTCGTGATGCGCACGCGCTTCAGGGATGAAACATGGTTGGCCATGGGTGTCTAAAGACAGTCTTCTTCCAGCAAACTGTGACTCTTCACATGATAGCCCAGAAAGGGGAGGCGGGTCAAAACCCCGGCCAGCGGTCGGGGTGAGCGGTCCGCTCCGGCGGACAGAGGCACCGGTCCGCCCCGTAAGGGGGGCTGCCGGGGTGAGAGCTTTTGTTGCGGGCACCTACTTTGTACACTGAGAAGTCGCCCCGTCAGCTTGCTGCGGGTTCGTTTCTGGTATACTGTAAAAAATTACACACTGGAGCGTGATCATGCCCCTCGACGAGAAGGAAAAACAGCGGCTGCTGGCGGTAACGCTCGGCAATATCGAGAAACAGTACGGCAAGGGAATCATTCAGCGGCTGGGCGCGCACGAAGCCGTGGTGCCCGTCAGCGTGATTCCTTCCGGTTCGGTATCGCTTGATTACGCGCTGGGCGTTGGCGGCTTTCCGCGGGGGCGCATCATCGAGATCTTCGGCCCGGAGTCTTCCGGCAAGACCACGATCGCGCTCCAGGTGGTGGCGCAGGCGCAGAAGAACGGCGGCATGGCGGCGTTTGTCGACGTCGAACACGCCCTCGATCCGGTCTATGCGAAGAAGCTCGGCGTGGACGTGGACAACCTGCTGGTGTCGCAGCCGGACTATGCTGAGCAGGCGCTGGAGATCACGGCGGCGCTGATCAACTCGAATGCCATCGATGTAGTGGTGGTGGACTCGGTGGCGGCGTTGGTGCCGAAGGCGGAACTCGACGGCGAGATGGGAGACTCTTTCGTCGGCGTGCAGGCGCGGCTGATGTCGCAGGCGATGCGCAAGCTGACGGGCATCGTGGCCAAGTCGAATACATGCCTGATCTTCATCAACCAGATCCGCGAAAAGATCGGCGTCATGTTCGGCAACCCGGAGACGACTACAGGCGGGCGCGCGCTGAAGTTCTATTCGAGCGTGCGGCTCGACATCCGCCGCATTGCCGCGATCAAGGACGGCGAAAACGTCACCGGCAACCGCACCAAGGTGAAGGTGGTGAAAAACAAACTCGCCCCGCCGTTCCGCGAAGCCGAGTTCGACATCATGTACGGCGAAGGCGTCAGCATCACGGGCGATCTGCTGGACACCGCCGTGGCGCAGAACATTGTCGACAAGAGCGGATCCTGGTACAGCTACAACGGAGAGCGCATCGGCCAGGGACGGGAGAACGCCAGGCAGTTCCTGAAGGACCATCCGGAAGTGCTGGCGCAGATCGACGCGCAGGTCCGGGCCGCGCTCGGGCTCGTGGCGCCTCAGCCCAAGGCCGAATCCGCGCCCGCTGCCGAGCCGGCCAAAGCCACCGGCGCGCGCGCCAGCCGAGCCTGAACGGCGCCGTCAGCCCGCCGGGCAGGCCGCTTCGATGGAATCCGCCGGCGCGAGCCAGGCTTCGTATTCCACCGAGACTTGCGTTCGGGCCGGAATCCAGCGGTATCCTCTGACGCCGAACAACCCGCCACGGTCGATCATCGCCCGGCGGCTCTCCGGAAACGGCGACACGCCGAATTCCATCCCTCGCGTCAGCGTCACGCCATTCCACGGCGGCGCCGTACGCGAACAGTTTTCCTCCCAGATGCCGAGCCAGGGGAAGTCCGCCTGCCGCCACGCGTAGCCGATGGCGAGCCGCAGATCCGGATGCCATGCCACGAACCACGCCCGCTCCCGCGCCGGGTCCATCAGGTGCGTGGAAAATGCGCCGGAGACGTCGCGCTTCGTGAACAACTGCATGTCCTCTACCGATCCGTCCACGCACGGCACGAACGGCCAGTCGAACTCCGCGCCGATCTTCATGCAGCCCTTGCCGCCCGTGAAGTCATGCTCGATCACTTTCGAGCGCGTCGCCGTGGCGCGGAATTGCGTCTTGCCTTTCTCGAGAAACGGCGGACCCAGAGTCACATGCTGCGTCCAGGCGACGGGCCGGTCCCAGGACGAGAGGTTCTCCACGGTCTCCGCGATCCGGATGCGCCGCGAGCCGGCGGCAATCCGGATGATCCGCTCGAACCGCAACTGCGATGCGGGCAGCACGGCCGACTGCAGGAGCGTGTCCCCCTCAACGCGGATCTGATGCGGAATGACGCCGGCCTCGCCATGCACGACCATCCCGGCGGCAGCTTCTTCTTCGCTGGGTCCTCCGAACAGATCCAGGCAGAGGTTGTGCCCGAGGATGCCTGCCAGCAGGCGGCTCTCCGCGTTGTTACCGTATTCGGGATGCCTGGCCGGATCGTAAGCCGAAGGTTCGATGGAGGGCCAGGGGGGAGTCCACAGTGGATTGATTCCAGAGGCGCGGTCGCGCACGGCCGCGATGTGCCCGCCTTCAGCGGTGACGATCACTTCCAGGTGTTCGTTTGAGAGGGAAAAGGCCTTGCGGCCGGCGTACGTCGTGAGGCTCATGGCGGATTCGCCGTTCTACTTTACCCGAGCCCCATGCAGGAGAAAAGCGGCGGCGGATGATGCGCAGCGGCCTCCGCCGCCGGGCCACCAGACGGGAAGGGATTCAGGCCTTCACGATGTAGACGCGGGTATCGTAAAAAACTGCGCTGCCGCCCACCACGTCGCTGAGCGGGGAGCGGATGAAAGGATCGACGTCCATGGCAGCGTTGGCGTGGATGCCGCGGCCGCGGCGCTCATCGGCTGGAATCGCCCGTCCGTCGATCACCTGCACGGACGATCCATAAGCCCAGTGCCCCCAGCCCAGCTCGAACGTCACAACGCCCGGCCGGATACGGCTTGTCAGGCGCACTTTTCCGCGCAATGGCTTCGCCTGCCCATGCCCGAGAGTCCACTGCGCGTCCGGGTTCGATGCGGACAACACGAACACGTCGTCGCCGTCTTTCAGCCCGAGCTGTTGCGCGTCGCGCGGGCTCATCTCAATGAAATTCTCCGGTTTGATGTCCGTGAGCCAGTAATTGGAGATCGTACGGCTCTTGGTCTGGAGCATGTTGCGGTTGGTGATCAGATGGAGCGGTGCCCCACGGTGGTCGAGCGGACGGCCGAGTGAATCCTGGATGGGCAGATACGTCGCGATCCCGGGCAGCGGCTTGCCGGTCATCGAATCACGCAGCAGCGCCACTTTTTCAAGGTACAGATTGATCAGCTTTCCATACTTGTTGGTGACCTGCTCGCCCGTCCACGCCTGAGCGTACGGCTGCCAGCGGCCGCCGCGATTCAGCACGTAGACGACTTTTCTCCACCACTCCGGGCCTACGATGCCTTGCCACTTCTCCGGGTCGAACATCGTCTTCGGCAGATGTTTCCGCGCATTGAGGAATATGGCCATCTCCTCGTCGGAGGCGTCCGGGCAGATCTCGGCGCTGGACTGCCCGTAGGCGACGTTTGCCACCATCCGGAGGTAGAAGTCTTCAGGCCGCTTGAGATCGCCACGGCCGGCAAATGCGCCCGGGCCGAAGCCCGGCAGATTGAGCCGCTCGGCGATGGCCAGGAAAACGGCTTCCATCGAGATCGGCATCTCCTCGCCATAGACGCGGACGGTCTCGTTTGGCGAGGGGACGACAGGCTGCCGGACCGGCGAGACGCGATGGGCGATGGATGGGTGCGTCCTGTGGAACTCCCAGCGCTCCAGGTAGCTGAGGTCGGGGAAAATGTAGTCGGCATACATCGTGGTCTCACCGATCACGATGTCGCTGGCGATGAACAGCGGGATCTTGTCTGTGTCCCGCAGGATGGGGATCAGCGAGTGGCCGGCGGGCAGAGCGTACACCGGCGATCCCATGTACAGCATGAGGATCTTGATGGGATACGGATAAGCGTCTCCGGCTGAAGGAATGACCTCCTGATACACATCGCTGGCCAGCGGGTACCAGGGCCTCCTGGCAGGGTAACCATTGAAGATGGTGCTCTGCTCGTAAACCGCTCCTCCGCGGATGATGTCGAGGCCGAATGGCGACAGCGCCGCAGGATGATCCGTCAGCTGGAAGGGCCTTCCCGTGCCTCCTGTTTCGCCATAGCTGCCGCCGCCGTAGATCAGGCCGCCCTTCCAGTCGAGATTCCCGATCAGCGTGTTCAGCGCGCCCATTGTGGCCAGCGAGTTGTAGAAGCCGTTTGTGTGCTGGGAGACGCCACGGTGAATTTCCACGACGGCCCTCTTGCCATGCGAGGTGAATTCCCGGGCGAGAGCGATGATGTCGGCGGCGCTGACGCCGGCGATGGCCGCCCAAGCGTGGATCGTCCGTTTCTGGGCTTCCTCGCGCAGGATCTGGAGGCCGGACTTTACCCGGATCCCGTTGATCACGGTGTCCACGAACAGATCGCCCTCAGCCGGGTTCGCCGTGTCTCCGCTCCTGAACGCCAAGGGCTTGCCGTTCCGCCAGGCCACGAACGTGTCCGCATCGCCGCCCAGCCCGATCTCCGAAGCCCGCAGAAAAGCACCTGGCGTGCCGTCGGGGCCGATCTTGACCAGCCACGCGGCGTTGGACCAGGTCGGCTCGCCATCGGCCGTTGCCGCGGCGCGGTTGCAGTTCTCCAGATAACGGCGGTCGTACCGTTCGTTCTCGAGAATCCACTGGATCATCGCCATGGCGATGGCGGCATCCTCGCCCGGCTTGACGGGCAGCCAGCGCCACGCCTTGGCGGCCAGTTTGGTGTGGCGCGGATCGATCACAGCGACCTTCAGACGGCCGCTGGCGAGGCCGCGCATGATCTTCGGAATCTTCAGCGACGGACCGTAGCCGCCTTCCAGCACGTTTGCGCCCCAGTAGATGATGAATTCGGCGTGCGTCGTGTCGGCCATCCAGTACCATTTCGAGCCGCCCGTCCAACTTCCGCCGCTGGGCGCATCCGACATCGCCATGCCGGCAAAGTAGATGGAGCCCTGGCAAACCGTAGTGTGGCCGTGGGCGTTCACCGAGCCGAAGCTGGACTGCACGAACCGCCGGAAGAAGTCTCCACGTCCCGCCTTCAGGCGGCCCCAGTTGAACACAAACTGATTGTTCTTCGGGCCGAAGTCGGGATGATCCGGATCGATCAGCTTGTCGAGATGGTCCCTGTACTTCTCCTTGAACTGTTCCACCGTCATCTGCCTGCGGCGGATGCGCGTCACGTCGGCAGCCATGTCTGCAAACAGCTGCCGGTCTTTCAGCGCGTACAGGGCGCGGAAGCCTTCGACTGATTTGCCACCGTCCTGCGGGAACAGCACGCCGCCCTCGACGATCTCGCGGATCGCCTGGTCGAATGGAATCGTCACCCACTTGCCCTCGCCACGGGCGCCTGCCCGTTTCAGCACTTTCGTGATCCGGTATGGATCGTATACGGTCTGGATGCCTGCCTGGCCTTTCGGGCAGAAGTGGGCATGAAGGCGCACGGCCTGGGCCACAGGCGTGTTCCAGTCGATGTGGGGATCCATCGGCCGCGGCGCATAAGGGCTGCCCTCGATCTTGACGGCCAGCCCGTCCTGGATGCGGACTTTGATCTCGCACCCCGTATTGCACTGGAGACACGTCGTGTAGATGTACTCGGAGGGGTCCACCGGCTTCAGGGCTCCCGCGGCGGAATCCGCCGCCTGCGCCTGCTCGGCGCGCGCAAGAAGCGCGCCGCCCAACAGCGCTCCGGCCAGCATTTCGCGGCGCCCCGTCTTGTGTTCTGCCTGGACTTGCTCGCGGGTCTTGTCGTCGTTCATCGCGTCCTCCTCAACGGGAATGGCAGGCGCTGCAGTCCACATGGACGGCTTCCGGCATCGATTCCTCGAAGTAAATCACGCGGGGCTTCACGCCCAGGTTTTCATGACCCTTGAAGACCCTGCGCCCCTGCGTGACCTGGTAAATCAAAGATGCCCGGTCGCTGATGTCGCCGAAATACATCGCCCCGCCGACACAGGTGGTGACGCAGGCGGGCAGAACGCCCCGTTCCAGACGGTGGGCGCAGAAGGTGCACTTGCGCGCCCGCTCGAACAGGTTGTCAAAGACGCCTTGCCGCCTGTATTCCCGCCCGTACTCTTCGAATCTGCGGTTTTCGTATGCCTGCGGCTGCGGCGTGTCCTGCGTGTATGTCTGCTTCTGGTCGATGTGGATCAGATTCCAGGGGCAGGCCTGCGCTGCAGCGCGGGCGTAGGGACCGAAGAGCTGAATGTGATTGAATTCCACGATGCCGTCCGGGCGTTTGCGAATCATGCCCGAAGGCACTGCCCGGGCGCATGGCGGATCGTCGCACTGCAGGCAATTGACAGGCTTGAACACCGCGTAGGGCCGGGGCCCAATGGGGAGTTCCTTCTGGATGACTCTTCGACAGAATCCCCCGGGACCCGTCGGCACTTCCGCCTTGCACGCCACCGTGCAGGCGTCGCAGCCGACGCATTTCCGCGTATCCACCACCATCACCCACGACGGAGTCCGCCCGCTTGTCATGGCGCGCTCGAGGTCCTGTTGCATGCGAATGAGAGCCTCGCCTGTGGCTTCAGCCAGCGGCGGCGGAACGTCTGCGGCTTCGGCCCGCTCAGGCCTCGCCATTTGCAGACCAACGCTGGCGATCGCGGCTCCCGCTCCGGCTCCGGCCAGCGCCTGCATGAAAGTGCGCCTCTGGCTCGGCGGAGCACCGATGCCCTGCTGATTCCCTTTCACCTCTGCCATTGCATTGCTCCCTGGTGCCAAACGAAAAGACAACATCACCCCAGGGCTGGCCGCGATGGTCAACCCGGCAAAAACTTCTTGGCAACTTCATTTCCAGTTCCCTTGCTGCCCGCGAGCTGGCCCAGGCGGGCCCACATCCTGCCGCAACTACAGATATTCAGATCTGATACATGCAACACTGCATGGCCGGGTTTTGGCCGATTGCCATCGGCAGGCGGGCGCGGGGACGGGGGAAATCACTCCCCAGAAGGAAGATGAGCGCAGGGCTGGGTGATGTCACCCACCGGGGTCTCTCATGGACGGAAGCACCCTTCGGCGGAAAGACACGTCAGCTTTCTCGCGGCGTGACCACGTCGGTAGTCTGACTGCGGGACGTGAGATCGGATGATTGCGGATACTGAACGACGCTCCCTAGTCCGGGAATGGTCGCTTGCAACCAGAAATGGAGCGGAAGCCGCTTCTCTTGGAGCGAGTGTGCCGCCGGCCGGCACAACACTGTGGAGTGGTGGGCGCGACAGGACTCGAACCTATGACCTCCTGCGTGTGAAGCAGGCGCTCTAACCAGCTGAGCTACGCGCCCTTTACCTGAAATGGTAACACACGGGGCCAGCGGGGAGTGGCCTCTCAAAGCCGGAATGTCACGGTCAGCGCTCGTCCGGGATAACTGTTCGGTCCTGTCCCCACCGAAACGACAGAGACGCTGATCGTCGCCCCTTCCCGGAGGGGCTCGCGATCAAAACAGGCGGCCGGCACGGCCTCCATCTGGCCGGGCGGAATCTGAAGCTCCGCGTACGGGTCTCCATCAACCATGGCTCGGATCAGGACCGGTGATCCCTGCGGCGCCCGTTCCACACGCGCCTGGATGTCGCGCACGGCCCGCGTCGCTTCAACGACCAGCGGGGGGGAGATGCTCTCCATGACGGCCAGCTCGCCATCGTATTGGAACGTGTACTGGCCGCCGGACATGGTCCTCAGCCCCCTGTCTTCGGTCATCGTGAATGCGGCAAACGCCGTGGGGCTGGCCCCGCGGTCGTTCGTAACGTAGAATTCGGCTGCTGCGATTCGCGCATTCGGCAGTTCGATCCTGCGGCTGTAGCTCCCGCTCGCGGGACTCCCGAAGAGCCCTTTGGAGAATGCCATCACGGAAGTCAGCCGGCGCAGGGGATAGACGCGTGTCGATGATGCGTGAGATTCGTTGGCTGTCTCATGAACTCCGCGGTCCACCAGCAGCTCAAGACCGCTGTCGCGCACTTCCAGGACTCTCACCAGTTCGCGCTCGATCTGCAGCAGGTCTCCCTGCTGAACCGGTGCGGAACCAGTGAGCCTCGCAATCATGCTTCCCTCAATGAGTTCCTCCGCCAGGCGCCAGGGGCACGGGCTTTCCAGCTCGTCCCAGTAGTGCACCGTCAACGTTCCCGTCCGGATCGTCCTCGTATTCGTGAGCGACGGAAAACCGATCCCGCTCACGACAAAAGAGCCTTGTCCCGGCGCGGACAATCCGAAACTTGGCATCGGAGGAACGTCGGAGTCGCCAGCCCCCGACATGCCAAGCTCGTGCCGCCCGACGAGCGCCTCGCTCTCCGGGCTCTCGGTTCCCCTGCTGCTGACCGCCGTCCCGAGGATCTGTATCGCGCTCCCGTACCCCGCGGGGACAATGAATCGGATCTCGTCCGATCTTGTGATGCCGGCGGGTTTCCACGCGCTTTCCGCGACGGAAAACACACTCGACGAATCCGGCGGCACACGCCACGGTGGAGTGACATGAATCGTTGTCGCGGAGTGTTCAACAATCGTGCGCTCTTGCCCGGCGCCTCTGCCCCGGACGATCCTGACTGCAGCGCCTTTGAACTCGTTGGGCTGGAGTCCGAGGTTCGCGCTTCCGATCACGCCCGCTCCATGAACGTCCGCCGCTGTCGGCGGCACGTATTCGAACCGCCACTGGAACCGGGCATGATCAAAATTTGGGTCCGGGAGGGGAATGACGCTCGCCTCAAGACCCTCGTCAAAGAACTTCCCCTGCACGGGAAGCCCCTCCGCGATTCTGCGCAGACGGGATGGGCTTTCACCCCGGTACACGCGCATGCCAGCCGCCTCCGGACTCAACCGGATGCCCGAGAGCCCAACCCGGTACGGGTTCGCTCCTCCAGGCAGCCGCGCCTCGACCACAAATGAGCTTGCTGACTCGCTGCCATCGCTGCCCACCGCGGTCAATGCATAGTACAACGTGCGCCCTCCCGTCAGATTGCCCTCGCCGCTCTGGATTTCAGGAATCAGACTGACGACAGGCGGGGGCGGGGACGAAAGTCCGGGGTTCGACGGCGGCGTGAACCGTGCCGCGATTTCCAGCCCGCTTTCGCCCGCTCCGCCCACCTCCTCGATCCCGTATTCCTCCATTCCGCCCGTCAGTCTGACTCCCGCCAGCGAGTGCGGGATTCCGCCATTCCTCAGCCCGCCCCTCTCCTCTGAGGGCTTTTCGCCTGCCGCTCTCTCGTACCAGGCGTCTTCGTGCCTCTGCGCGGTGATTCGTGCGCTCTCAAAATTGAGTCCCGCGGCGATCTTGAGCACCCGGAACAAGGTCCGGCTGAAACCCTCTTTCCGGTGCGTGATGGCGATGATGTCGCCAGGCCGCAAACCGAACGCCTGTACGCTGGTCTCGAACTCCACGTACTGGTTCCCGCGAATATTCTTTTCCAGTTGCAGCCGCAGGATGCGCGCCGCCTGATCGAAATGAGGCAACCCGAGAGCGCCCAGTGAAGCCGACACTTCGCAGCCCTGAAGCCGGGCATCGTCGAAATCGACCAGGGAAAGCACGTCTGGCGCATAGTCCCGGAACGCATCAGCGAATTCCGCTGTCAGCCGGTTCGGCAGTTCTGCTGCGCTCCGGCGGAAAAGGCGGAACGAGGAGTCTCCATTGCGCCGTCGCAGAATGCCCGAAATCCCGCTTGTCCCGTCTCCGAATTCGTAGGCCGGCCACCCGCCGCTCACAGGCTCGGCGGCATTGCTGTAGGAGCCCTTCTGCGCATGCTGCCGGCGGATCGTGGTCTCCGGCCGCAGATGCAATCTGCCCGTTGCGTCCAGGCTGATCATCAGCCCCGCAGCCGTCCGGATTCCCCTCACCACTTCACTCAGACTGCGCCTCCGGGCAAGCGCCAGGTTGACTTCGTACCGGGGGCCCTCAACCTGCTCTCCCCCCGGCCCCGTCAATGTGATGAACTCGTCGCAATACTGCGCCGTCTCGAAGAAACTCTTCAGGTCGATTTCGTTCAGCCGCCAGCCGGCTGAACGGAAAAGATCAAGCAGGACCCACGCCGGGTTCCGCGTGAATGCCTCGTCCACGAGCGAGCCTTCCGCGTCGTATCGCGGCAGCCTCAGGCCGTCCACCAGAATCTCGACTTTCGGGAGCCTGCCCCGCTCGACGATCTGGTTCGGCACGACCAGCGCCAGGCACGCCAGACTCCCGTGCGGATCCCCGAGCGGCGCCTGCTGGCTGTCCGCAAAGTCCGTGTTGAACGCACCCTGCCGCTCCCCTTTGCTGAGCACGCGGTACCAGCCGGTTCCCGTCATGTCCTTCCCGTCGGAGGCCAGCGGAATTTCGACGCCGTTTGCGATCACTTTCCGCACGCCCTCGATCGGTCCGAGACCGGCCAGCACTTCGCAATGCGTCAGATTGCCGTCGTTTCTCGCGAAAATGACCGGCGCCTCGATCCAGGCTGTCCCATACACCACGGGCACCGCGTCGTTCTGCCGCGCTCGCCCGTCCAGCGGCTCTGACCACTGGCTCTCCCGCGCTCCATGCGCCCGAACGAGGAGCCCTGAAGGAAGAAACGCGAACCCCCCGAACCGGGCCGTCGGCCTTCCTTCGGCGTCCCTGTCGAACATCCCTCGCTGCTGGCAGTCCTCGCGCGTGTAGCCGCACGACTGGAACGGCTCGTCCCCGTTCAGATTGCCGCAGCCGCCTTCGACGTCGGGCGAATAGCCGCAACGGTAGAAAGGCGAATACCTCCCCGATTCACCGCCTTCGACGGCCTCCGCGCGCTCTTCCTGGTTCGATGGAAACTGCCACGGACACCGGCTCTGGATGCGCAGCCGCGGCACCTGGAGCCGCGATAGGCTCAGCCGGTTTACAAAACTGAGCCGTGCGTCTTTCTCTGTCAGCTCCTCAATTGGGTTCGCGATCCCGGCAAATACCGCCGTCACGTCGCTCGCCGGGCTCCCGCCCGCAAGGTCGAAAAACCCGAACCGCACCAGCAGCCGCGCTCCCCGCCATCCCGTGGCCTTGTCGATCTGGGAAATCCGGCCGTCCACGTTCGCCAGGGTCAACGTCAGCCGGCCCCCATGGTCAAGCCCCTCTTCGGCGCCCAGGCGGAATTCGAACCCCGAATGCGCCAGCACGCGCGGTTCGTATTCCTTCCCCTCTGCAGTGACTCGATGCGTGCACCACCTTTCCTCCGTCCCATCCGGCAGACGGCACTCGAAAAGCAGAAGGGGCGTCTGGGTCGCCTCCTGACCCTTCAGGTCAGCGATCTGCATCACTAATCCACCTCCCCGAGGCTCTCGAGCAGAACCTCCGACTGGTTCTCGTCCGGCGCGACGCTGGTGATCCTGAGGCCGCCCTCCGCGAATCTCGTATTCGGGTAAATCCCGCCTCGCTCAAACGTCCCCTGGTATTGCGACGGAACGCGCTGGATCTCCGCCTGGATCCGTCGGACTCGAACCGATACGCCTGCCTCCAGCTCCAGTTCGACACGCTGCGGTCCGCCGCTGCTTTCCGCAGTGACAAAAGTCTGCGCCCAGCTCTCTCCGGCCATGATCCACGTGGTCCTTTCCCCAAGCCGCAGCCTCAGCGCACCCCCCTTTGCCTCGCATGAAAAACACAGATCCGCCCCCGGCGCCACGTCCACTTCCTGCCAGATCCGTCCTGGTGACGCGCCCGTGTTCACGATCAGAAACTCGGCTGGCTGCCCCGCGGCGCCTTCGGTTGCCGTAATCGTCAGCCAGGGGCTCCTGACCCACGCCTCCTGCCGGATGTCCTCGCTCCACCGCAGCAGGTTCGACATCGGATCGGCGAAACTGAACGTCCTCCATCCGCCCCTGCACCATTCGTAGAGCGACACGAGCGCCAGGGCTTCGGCATCCGTGAGCCCCTCGAATCGCAACACCCACCGCCGTACCAGAGCAGTCTCCGCGGCGCCTCTCCACAGGTGGCCTCCCGGACTCCTCGCCTCCGCGTGGTGGGACTCGAGGAACTTCGCAGCCGGGTATTGCGCCTGCGCTTTGCTGTTGAGCACGGGAAAGTACATGTCACACCTCGCCCTCGATCACCAGCAGCCTCAGACGCCGCTTCATGGGACCCTCCGCGGCGCTTCCAAACTGTTTTCCGGCGAGGAAACACGGCCAATGCTCGGTTCCTGTCAGCGGGTCCGTAAACCGGAAAGGCTCTGCCGTTTCGAAGTGCCTTCGCGCAAACTCTTCCACCGCCCACGCTTCTTCTTCATCGAGCATTTCCAGATGCAGGGTCCACCGCATCCGCGCTCTGGTGGCGGGAAATCGCTGCTGCCGCCCGTCCAGAAATGTGAAAACCCTTGCCTCCGCCTGAACCTCGCGGGTAAGTGGATATTGCCCTTTGACTCCGGTTTTCAACGAGGGAAATTCAAGCATGGCCTATTCCGTCCAGTTGGCCAGAAAGTTCTGCATTCCTTCGGATTCCAGCAAGGCTCTCTTCACCGCTTCCGCGATTTCCGGCGTTCTCTCCATGAAAGAGCGGCTGTCCATCGCCTCCACCTGCACGACGACGGTCGGAGCAACCATCGGCCCCGAGGCCCGGGGAGCGCCGCTCGCGTCCCTGTCGATGATAAAGTAGTTGCTCTCTCCGCCCCCGATGCCCAGTTCATATCTCGCGGTGCCAGGCCGCGGTGCCGCCATCAGTTCCCGCGGGGCCTTCTCGCTCCCGCCGCCGAACAGCCGGAGAATCCCGCCAAGAAGAGGATTCAGGTTGGACAGCAGCCCTCCGCGGCTCACCCCGGCTGGAACGCTTCCCGTCGTCAGCAGGCCCGACACGGCTCTTGTAACCGCGTCGCCCCAGCCGCCCGCCGCACTCCGGCTCAGTGATGTCTCGGCAGCGACAGCCCCTGTCGAGCCTGACATGCCCTGAAGGAGAGAGCTGAGAGCCGCAGGAATCGCCCCGATGCTTTGAGCCAGCGATCCCTCTCCGCGCCGCCCGCCAAGCGCGGCCTCGGCGCCGCTGTCAGGGCCTCCGCTCGCCAGCGAGCCCGCGGCGATGCCAATCGCCTCCTCGAGCTTCCGTTCAATCTCCCGGTCCTCGCGCCTCATTGCTCATCCTTTCCCATTCCTGTTCAAGGAACGCCATCGCTTCCAGATCCTTGGCGCTCCAGTCGGTCAGCGAGCCCCTCCCGGTCAGCCGCCACACCGCCCACTGATCCAGCCACGCCACGCTCTCGGCCGTGATCTCCGTCTTCGGACAGCGGTGCGCCACCGATCCGTGCCGGGCCCAGACCGCACCCGCCCCCGCTTGCGCCTTCCCGCTCCATCCGCACCGCCGGCTTTCTTCCAGGCCGCGCTTTCGGCAATCCTCGCACCTCCACCCGGCGGTGCCTCCTGCAAAGTAATGGAGGGCGAGTCTCAGTTTTTTCGTTCTTCCTCGCCCAGCCGGCATTCCCTGCGGATGGCTTCGGCGATTTCTTTCCCCAGCTCCTCCGGCCCGCGCTCGATCAGCGTCTGGACGTCGCAGTCCCTGCCATCCACCGCCAGCCCTTCGATGCGCTCCAGTCCCCACTCCAGATACAGCCGGTCGATGCGGCTTTCCAGCTCTGCGGCCGCAAGCCGGTCTTCCAGGGTTTCGCCGGCCGCTCTGTACTCGAGCTCTGCCAGCAGGTCCCTCACGCGCCTTGTGATGTCGGCCCGCCGTTGCAGGGATGGCCTCCGGATGACGTACCGCACGCCGGGATGCCGGGCCGATTCCACCGTCCTTGTGCTCCAGTACTCCATCGGCTCAACCTCCTCAGCCGAACGCGATGAACAGCTCGTCTTCACGCGTTCCCTGGGCCATCGATCCGCGCAGCCTCCACCGGAGACGTTCTTCTCCATCCAGAAATTCAGGAGGCGCCGGAATAAAATTCGGAATATAAATGGCGCACATTCCTCCCGGAACTGCGCCCATCTGAACCATGAGAGGAATCGGCTCGCGCCGGACCGCACTGGCATAGATCGCCTCGCACGCTTCGGAGGAATTTCCGTAGATGTCCAGATCCACTGTGACTTCCCTGTCTCCGGGGACTGCGCATTTGGGTTCCCTCAGCCCGAAATCTCTCCATCGAAGTTCCGCGTTGTTCCTGACGCGGATCCTCGCCTCTGCAACGGTCTCCAGGGGCCACGGTCCTGTCCCGGCCCACGCCTGCCCCAGATGCCCGGGCACGGGCATCTCTGCCAGGGGCTGCACTGCAGGTTCCGCCGGGAAAGTCGCCAGCCCCCCTTGTTGCGGCTCGAACGTCCGGTTGTCGATCACGCCCGCCGCTGCCCCCCGGAAAGTGAGTTCGTGAAAATCGCCGTTCAGCTCCACGCTCATCTCGTCCACCACGCATCCGTTCAGCAGCCTCTGCACAGCCTCTGCTGGCGTCCAGTACTCGTACAGGCTGATGCTCGGCAGTTTCAGGGACAGCCCGTAGCTCGCAGCGCCTCCCGTCGCGGCGGGCGACGGTCCGCCCGCAGGCGCGCTGATCCACGCCGTCGTCGCATCCGGGCACGCCGTCACGATGCGCAGGTTGCCGCCCAGGCTGATCGCATCGCCCGGCTGAAGACCGTGCGCCGCGCTGAACAGCACCGCCGTTCCCTGGACCTCAGCCACAGGCAGCCCGCCGTTGTGCACTCGCGGCGCCGCCCCCATCGCGCCCTCCACCAGCGCTCCGCATCGGGGCTGGACGGCCCCCGGGTCCCTCGCGTACAGATAAGTGCTCAGTTCAAAAAACGTGCGTTTCCTCGGTTGCCCTGCGATCCCCAGGTGAGTCCGTGTCCCCGTCTTGTCCCGCCGCCGGATTTCTTCCCGCCTCTGCTGAACCCGGAACTGCAATCCGCTGAATCGGTTTGCCGCCGTCACCGGAGCCGCCTGTCCGAAGGTCGTCTCAACCGCCGCATAATACCGGCTGTTTCTCGTCGAAATGTAGCAACTCATTGTCTGTCTGCTCCGCTCATTCCCGGTTCACAATCACCGTGCACATCACTCTGCTGGATTGCAGGTAAAAACTCCCGCCCTTCTTGACCGGGTCGATTTGCACGGCCGTCTCCTCGCTCAGGTACAGTCCGGGCCCGATGCATCCCCGGTTTCTCTCCAGAACGTCCCGGACCGCGTCGCTGTAGTAGTGCAGCTTCTCGGTGATTCCTTCCAGCCGGTCCTGCGATACCCGCACCTCCACAGAGAGCTGCACCTCCCCCGAGAACCGCCTCAGCTTCTCCGTCGGCCGGCTCCGCACCCGATCGCAGAACAGGCTCACCGCCGGATACCGGCTGCCCAGCGCTTTGTCCACGTGTTCTGGCGCGGCTTTCAGGATCCTCACGCCTGCGGGCCACGCCTGCTCCGAACCCATTCCGTACATGCCCCGGATCTGTTCGAGACTGTCCCGCAGGCCGTTCTCCTCCTCCAGAATTCCGGCCACCCGCTCGAGCACTTCCTGTATCGTGAACGTCACGTCTACCCCCGCAACAGGATCGATCCGCCCGCCCTCACCACCTCGTCAGCGCCCGGTCCTTCGCCCGGCGGGCGCCCGCTTCGGACCCCCGTCAGCGGAAGGATCCATTCCTCTTCCACGCCCAGCGGCGCCGCATTCTGCAGCCCCGGAGGCCCGTCGTTCGTGCTGACGAAGATGTTCCACCCGGCTGCTCCTTCGGGAGCGAACAACAGTCTGGCTGAGAGCGAGTGCGGCAGCGGCGAACCCGCCACCTGCACCGGGCACGGCGCGCTCTCCCGTCCCAGGGCGTCCACGACGGTCGCCTGAATCCGGTAACTCGCCGGCGCCAGGGCGCCGTCCTCGATCCGCACCTCCACCCCGGGCGGCCGGCGCAACGGCGCCAGCGCGATCCCCACTCCGGCGGCGAAATACCGCTCCGCCTGCCGCTCCGCGAGTTCCAGGTAGTGCTTCCATTTGGCCCCGTACCGGTCGTTCAGCTGGTTGAAGTAGGCATCCCGGTACAGCGCTTCCAGCGTCTTCAGCGCATGCCAGTGCTTCAGCCCGCG
>Ga0073932_1001902_pt1 | contig 35887 bp, 26 predicted proteins | sample DewCreD2012metaG_FD_76967 | JGI IMG/M metagenome (GOLD analysis project Ga0073932, IMG submission 76967) | Hot spring sediment bacterial and archeal communities from British Columbia, Canada, to study Microbial Dark Matter (Phase II) - Dewar... ...
GCGACTTGCGCTCCGCAAACTTGAGCGGTAGTATTTTTCTTGTTTTTCATATATTGGCGGACATAGCAGATTGGCTGCGTGTCCGCCAGCTTTCATGCCAGATCCCTCTCCCCAAGGGAGAGGGAAATCACGCTGGCGGCGCTTGGTGAAACCGGGGCTCCCGATGACTTCGAGCACTGGCGAATGGGTCTCCCTCCCCACGAACCCTCTGGTTGTAGGAGCCGACGTAAGGAGGCTCAAATTGGTCCCCTGGCGTGATGGCTATGATATCAGAGCCTCCTTACGTCGGCTCCTACGCGGTTCAGGGGTAGCAAGGCGCGAAACCAGTTTTCGGGGAAATCTCTCCCCAAGGGAGCGGCTTCCGATAACCCCACGCTCTCTTTTCCGCCTAAAGGCGGGACAACGAACGGGGGTGTTTGTTGTCCCGGCTTTAGCCGGAACGCGAGGCTTTCGAAAAACCCCACGCCCGCTTTTCCGCCTAAAGGCGGGACAACGAACCACCTCGCTTGATGTCCTGGCTTTGTTTGTTGTCCCGGCTTTAGCCGGAACATGAGGCTTCTGATAACCCCGCGCCCTCCTTTCCGCCTAAAGGCGGGACAACGAACCACCTCGCTTGATGTCCTGGCTTTGTTTGTTGTCCCGGCTTTAGCCGGAACGTGAGGCTTCTGATAACCCCGCGCCCTCCTTTCCGCCTAAAGGCGGAACAACGAACGGGGGTGTTTGTTGTCCCGGCTTTAGCCGGAACGTGAGGCTTCCGACAACCCCACGCCCCCTTTTCCGCCTAAAGGCGGGACAACGAACCGCGCCGCTTGTTGTCCTGGCTTTGTTTGTTGTCCCGGCTTTAGCCGGAACGTGAGGCTTTCGAAAAACCCCACGCCCTCTTTTCCGCCTGAAGGCGGGACAACGAACCACCTCGCTTGATGTCCTGGCTTTGTTTGTTGTCCCGGCTTTAGCCGGAACGTGAGGCTTCTGATAACCCCGCGCCCTCCTTTCCGCCTAAAGGCGGGACAACGAACGGCGTCGTTTGGTGTCCTGGCTTTGTTTGTTGTCCCGGCTTTAGCCGGAACGAGAGGCTCTCGATAACCCCACGCCCCCTTTTCCGCCTAAAGGCGGGACAACGAACCACCTCGCTTGATGTCCTGGCTTTGTTTGTTGTCCCGGCTTTAGCCGGAACGTGAGGCTTCCGATAACCCCACGCCCCCCTTTCCGCCTAAAGGCGGGACAACGAACCACGCTGTTTGTTGTCCCGGCCTTGTTTGTTGTCCCGGCTTTAGCCGGAACGTGAGGCTTCCGAAAAACCCCGCGCCCTCCTTTCCGCCTGAAGGCGGGACAACGAACCGCGTCGCTTGTTGTCCCGGCTTTGTTTGTTGTCCCGGCTTTAGCCGGAACGTGAGGCTCTCGAAAACCCCACGCTCTCTTTTCCGCCTAAAGGCGGGACAACGAACGGCGCTGCTCTTTCCGCGCCAAATGACCGGGCCAATCCAAGGCTGGTTGGTGCTGAGCATGTTTCGGCGCGTTGTGCTTAGGATGGCCAATGCCGCAGTGGACGCGGAGCGCCAGGCCAATCCCAAAACCAAGCTCAACACCAAATTCTTTCGGCAATGCTTCCGCTCGGCCTGCGGAGGTCGTGAATGCCTTCATGGGCTGATTTTTGCCAAACACCCTGCGGTGCTGGACTTAGGCAAATGAAAAGTGGCGTCCAGCGCGTTGCTGGAGGGGCGCAAAAGGGCTTGAACGTAGGCGGGCGGGGGAGCAGGATGGTTCTTCGCGCCGTCTAATCTACATTTATGAAAAGATCAGTAGGCCTGCTGGTGCTGGCTGTAGTGTGGCTGTCTTTCGCCATCCCAAGCTTCGGCGCCATTGGCTTTGTGAGCGTCAACGCCTCGTCGCCTTTGGCTCATGAGGAGGGGGCCAGCCCCGGCATTTTCACCTTCACCCGCACCGGGGCGACGACCGCCGATCTGGTGGTTAAATTTAGCATTGGAGGCACGGCGGCGGCCGGTGCCGATTATGAAACCATTACCAACCGCATCACCATCCCGGCCGGCACCAATGCCGTCGCCTTGCTCGTCACCCCTATTGACGACGCGGATTTGGAGGCGGCCGAAACGGTGACGGTGCTGCTTAGCGACGATCCCGCTTACCTGATAGGTTTTCCCGACGCGGCGACGGTGACCATTGTGGATAATGACAATCAGCCGCCAGCGGTTTCGATCCTCAGCCCCACCAACGGCCAGTTTTTCCCGCTGGTTCCGACGAATATAATGGTGACGGTTTCCGTGGCCGATCCGGAAGGCAACGCCGCGCGCGTGGAATTCTACAATCGCGGGCTGAAAATAGGTGTCAGTTCCAACGCCCCCTTCAGTTACCTGTGGGCCAATGCGCCTGCGGGCACCAACCAGTTGCGGGCGGTCGCCTTCGACTCCGTTGGGGCAAGCAACATCTCGGCGGTGGTGGAGTTCAGGGTGAACCAGGCGCCGCAAGTTGGCATTGTGACCCCCACCAACAACGCGAGGTTTGCGCCGGGCTCCTCGATTCCGCTCCAGGTGGCGGCGGATGATGCGGAAGGCCTGGTTACGCGGCTGGCCCTGTATGTGAACGGGGCGCTGACGATTCAGGTGTTTACCAATTCCTTTTCGATGGCGCTGGACCCGCCCAGCCCCGGCGCCTATCAACTGCTGGCGGTGGCCGAAGACCAATGGGGGGCGCTGGGCACTTCCGCGCCGGTGAACCTTACCGTCCAGGCGCCCGGGCCGGCGTTGTTCGATGATTTTGAACCGAATATTGACCTGAGCCAATGGTCGGCGTTTGGGGGCGTGGTGGGCTCGACCATCCGGGCCACCAACTATGGCGGCTGGGTTAGCCCCAGCAACTCGCTGTGGTTTGGGGCGGATACCAACCGGTTCATTGTCAGCCGCGCCCTCGATACGCGTCAAGGGGGGCGGGTAAGTTTCAATCTGCGCCTGGCCAATTCCTACGAGCCGTGGGAGCAGGCGGATGTTCCGGGGGAGGGAGTGGTGCTGGAATACTCGACCAACGGCACGGTTTGGAGCCAACTGGGGAGTTACGATTCGACTGAGTATTATAACTGGACGCTGATCAGCAGGGAAATCCCGGCCGCGGCGCAAGCGGCGCAAACCTACTTTCGCTGGCGGCAAATCAGCCACAGCGGCAGTTGCTGTGATCATTGGGCGTTGGACGATGTGGAGGTGTATGTGGGGCCGACGCCGCCGAGCATCTCCACCCAGCCGGCAGGGGTGACTGTGCTGGAAGGCGCGGAGGCGGTTTTCTCGGTGCTGGCCGGAGGCAGTCCGCCGCTGTTTTACCAGTGGCGGGCCAATGGCAGCAATTTGCCGAATGCGACCAACGCGACCCTCCGTTTGCTTTCGGTGACCACCAATATGTCCGGCTGGAATTTTTCGGTGGCGGTCAGCAACGCCATGGGCGGGGTGATCAGCACCAACGCGCGCTTGACGGTGGTCTCGCTGGGGGAGCCTTTGTTTCAGGTGCTGGCGTTGCGGACGAACGGCTCCGCCATCGTGGACCACGACGCCATCACGGGGGATGATCGGGGCGGGATCGCCGTTTCCGGCAGCCAAGTATTCATCCAGGGGGATAGCGCGATGGCGCGCTATTCGGCCGCCAATCTGTCCAATGGCCTGCGGGTGTCGCGCATTTACGACGGTTTGGTGTCGGACCTGAGAACGGAAAAGTTATATACGCTGGCCAATGGGACCAACCCGGTTTCATCCGGCAGCGTGGTGAACGGTTTGCTGGAAATCAACGGGGCGGACGGCTCGCTGACCACCAATCGGATCATCCTGTCGCCCAGCCTCAGCCTCACCACCTATTCTTACGGCAACGTGGGATTGTTCAGCGGTTATGGGCATATCGTGGTGCATACGGGCACGCGGGTCTATAATATCAGCTTGCCCGGGGGACAGGTGACGGATTTGGGGGCGATGGCCGCGCCAACCCATATCAGCTCCGAGAACTGGGCCTACTGGGGCATCGCCGAGAGGGTCGGGTCCCTCGTCAACCTGGTCTATGTGCAAACCTACACCAACATCGCGCGGACGCGGGTGCCCGACGGCGCCACCAGCACTATCTCCACCTTTGCCAATCTGGGGGACATGGCCTCCATTACCTTATCGCCCTCGCGCGGGCGCTGGTATTTTCACTATGAAGGCAGCGCGCAATTCGGTTACGGCTCGGAAATCCTGGGGTATGCGGACGCCGATGTTCTGATCGGCAATTTCGCGCCGACCGTTGTGGCTCAACCGCGCAACCAGTTTGTGGTGGCCGGCGGCAACGCCCGGTTCGAGGTCCTGGCCAGCGGCGGCGCCACGCTGGCGTACCAGTGGCTTTTTGAAGGCGAGGAAATCCCCGGAGCCAACGCGCCCAGCCTGGCGGTCAACAATGTGCAATCGCCCCAGGTGGGGAATTACCAGGTGGTCGTCTCCAATCCCCAGGGCGCGGTTACCAGCGCGGTGGCCACTTTGAGCATCGGTTCGGCGCCCTACATCATCACCCCGCCGGAAAACCAGGAGTTGTTGGCCGGCATGGACCTGAATCTTTTTGGCGAGGCGATTGGCGTGGCGCCGCTGGACTTTCAATGGTGGTTTAACGGAGAAATCCTGCCAGGCGCCACCAATGCGGTTTTAACGATTGCCGGCGCCGAGTGGCGGCATACGGGCCAGTATTTCTTTACCGTGAGCAACGGCTTGGGGGTGGTCACCAGCACGGTCGCGGAGGTCACCGTCCTGTCGCCGCCCTTCATGTTGCAGGATCCTGTGGACGTTCGGGTGTCACCCGGCGACACCGCCCGTTTTTACGCGGTGGTGGGCGGCACGCCGCCTTTTGATTTCCAATGGTATCATAATGACGCGCCTTTGCCAGGAGCGACCGAGGAGAATTTAACCCTGCCATTGGCAGGTGCCGAGGAGGCGGGGGCCTACTACCTGGTGGCGGAAAATGACTTTGGGATGGTGACCAGCGCGGTGGCGACCCTTGGCTGGGCCACGTTGTTCAAAATTAATGCGTTATTGACCAACAACAGCAAATACTACGATCACAATACCCAAACCGGCGACGACAACGGCTGTATCGCCGCCTCAAAAACCCATGTCTTTTATTCGGGCGATAGCGCGACGGCGCGCTTCACGTTGTCGAGTCTTGGCGGGGCCGCCAGCCTCGGGCGCGTCTATGAGGCCCTGGTGAGCAACCTGCGCACCGAAACGGTTTATTCGCTCGCCGCAGGCACCAACCTTTACACCGGCTACGGCGTGGTCAGTAATTTGCTGGAATTGGACGGCGTGACCTTGCAGCCGGTGGGGCGGAGCATCCCGCTTTCGGTTCCCATTACCAACTACAACAGCTATAACAATCTGTTGTGTTCGGGGGTGGATCGGGTGGTTTGGGTCTTGCCTTCCCAGTACTACTCCGGCCGTTATTCAAACACCGTTTACCTGATTGATTTGCCGAGCGGCCGGGTGACGACCACCCTGGTGACGAATCTGGCCTTTGCCAGTTCCGAGAACTGGGCGTCCTGGGGCATCGCCGAGTATTTCGACAGCAGCGTGCATTTGGTGTATGTGGCCAGTTCCACCGCCATTCGGCGCACGCGATTGAGCGACGGGACGACCAGCACCCTGGCGACGTTCCAGAACCTTTCGGACATGGCCTGCATCACGGTTTCCATCCCCGCCAACCGGTGGTATTTCCACCATGAATACGGCTCGCAATTCACCGGCCAGCAAAGTCCTTCCGAGACCATTGGTTTTGCCGATGCGCGGTTTATGGTGGTGGACCGGACCAACAACGAGCCGGTATTCCTCGAACATCCGGCCAGCCTGACGGTGAGCGTGGGCGGCACGGCGCGTTTCAGCAACGACGTCGCGGCCATTCCTCCGGTGCGCTACCAATGGCAATTCTGGGGCACCAACCTGCCGGGCGCCACCAATGCGGTCCTGGCGCTGGCCAACGCGAAAACCAACCATGCCGGTCCGTATGCCGTGGTGGTGACCGATGCCTTGGGAGAAGCGGTCAGCAGCAACGCCTGGCTGACGGTCAACTACGGCTACAGCACCAATCAAATGCTGGTTTTTGGAGTAACCGACCACGCCTGGAGTTACAATCAAAGCGGCGCCGACTTGGGCGTTGCTTGGCGGGAAACCAACTACAACGACTCCGCCTGGCCGTCCGGCACGGGGCTGTTGGCTAATGAGGACGATCCCCCGATGAGCCAATATATCGGCACCTCTCTAAACTTGAGCAACCAGGTCGGGCAAAAAATCACCACTTTTTACTTCCGCACCCGTTTCGTGCTGCCGCCCATACCCGGCGCAATTGTCCTGGGGCTGGTTTCCTCCAATTTGGTGGATGACGGGGCGGTTTTTTACCTCAATGGCCTCGAACAGGCGCGGGTGCGGATGAACACCGGCACGATCTATTCCACTAACTTCGCCAACACGTCGGCGCCGGAAGGGGTTTACACCAACCTGGCGTTGCCGGGGCCGTTCGCGCCTCCAGGCGCCACCAATTGGCTGGCGGTCGAGGTTCATCAAAACAGCGCCACCAGCTCGGACATCGTGTTCGGCCTGGCGCTGTTTGCCACCTATGGCGTTCCCAACAGTCCGCCGGTTTTGCTTTCCCAGCCAGTCAGCCAGACCGTCATTCCTGGCGATCCGGTCGCTTTTTCCGGCAGCGCGACCGGACAGCCGCAGGTCGCTTATTTCTGGCTGAAAGATGGGACGCCGGTCAGCGGCGCCACCAATGCCATGCTGCAGATTAACAACGCCCAGGCGGCGCACGCCGGCCTCTATGCGCTGGTCGCCAGCAATGTCGCCGGCGCGGTCACCAGCCGAACCGCCCGCCTGACCGTCCTTGCCCCGCCGGAGATTCTGTCCCAGCCGCAGGGAATACTCGCGCCGCCAGGGGCCAATGTGCTTTTGCAGGTGGGCGCGGCGGGCATGGCCCCGCTCGGTTTTCATTGGTTCCGCAACGGGCAGCCGGTGGCCGGCAATTCCGCCATCCTGGTTTTGAATGGAATCAACTCCCTGCATGTGGGCGATTATTATGCGGTCGTTTCCAATGTGCTCGGCTGTGCCACCAGCGCGGTCGCCAACGTCGCGGTGATTGCGCCCGGTTTTCGGACCACCGCCGGGGCGTTGGCCCTCTCGAACGGTGTTTTTCGCCTGCGGTTTGACGGTTACGCGGGCGCGGCTTACTTGCTGGAAGGCTCCGCTGATTTGGCGCGTTGGGAACTCCTTCAAACCTTCACCAACGCGGGGATGGGAACGGACTTTTGGGACTGGTCCGCCACCAACCATGTCCGTCGTTTCTACCGGTTGCGCCTGAGTCCTTAGCGGGTTCGACGGCGGGCGGGATCCGTCCCCCCAACTTATTCGTCAATCATGATCTGCGCTTGAACGCCGGCGGGCGCGCTCAAGGCGTCGGTGTCCAGTTTCTGCTTGTCCAGGTTGAATTGGATGGCGGCGAAGGCGGAAGGCAAGAAACTGGCGCGGCCAAAGGCGGGATTCACCCCCACCACCTGCAAATCGTTCCAACGCTCGATTTCCATGGTCAACCGGCCGCGGTCGGCGAAGAACGCCCGCACGGCGGAGGCGGGCTGGGGAACGGTTTTCACCTTGTCGGCGGCGAATTCGATTTCGTTGACCCGCTCCAACGGGATTTCGAGGGTGGCGAAACCGGTGGCAAACGTCAATTTGCCGTCGCGGATGCTGGTGACGGTGCCGGAAACCTTGTCCTTATTGGCCAACTTGACCAAATCCTGTTTGGCGGACGACACCGTGTCCGGGGTGTCATCCAGCCGTCCGTCCCAATCGGTGATGCGGATATTGCTGATTTTGACCGCCTGCTGGCCTTGGAGGAAAAACAGGATGCCGCCGCCCAGGGTTTCGTTGCCGGCGTTGTCCACCCATTGTTTGACCAGGGTCTCATCCATGAACAGGGCCACGGTGTTGTTCTCGCGGTCGGTGCGGATGGAGATGCGGGATTTGTTGCGCCCGGCGAGGTTGGGCATTTCAATATTGCCGAGGTTGCTGGAACGACCGGATTGGCTTTGCCGGCGCAGGTAGATGTTGCGGTAGCTGAACTGCATGACATAAGCGTTGCCGCCGTAGCCTTCGAGGTGGTCGGTGTAAAAAAAGAGGGAAATTTGCGGGTAGCCCTGCCAGGCCAGGTCGAATTCGATGTTCGAGGCGGGCGGCAGTTTGAAGTCTCGGCCGATGGAACCGTTGCCGGCGCCGTAAAAGGCATCATCGCGAAATTGCCAGCCGGTGGCTCCCGGGCGACCGGCGCCTTGGACCACGACATTGCCGCCAAAGACGCCCAACCCGCCGCCCCAGACCACGTTGCCGCCCTGGCCGCCTTTGACCGTCCAGCCGTCGAGACCGGTGGGGCCCTCGTAAACCACATCAAAGCGGCTTAAACCAACCCGGAGCGAGCGCAGTTGCTCGCGCGCCAGGACCAGCGGCCCGGCGAACCAGGTATTGATCGTGGCGCTTTGCTCGTCCAACCGCGCCAAATCCCCATACACGTCGTCGCCGTTGGCCAGCCGGACCACGCACGTGGCCTTGCCGGTTTTCCCGCCCTTGGTTTGCGGGATGCGCACTTTGTAGAGGCCGCTGGGATTGACGCTCAAAACATGCTTGATCGAGCCATGCTGCCAGCGGACGCCGCTTTGGTTGTCATAAGACAGAAAAGTGCCGCGCAGCAGGTCGCCGTTAAGGAATTCCAGCGTGTCTTTGGGGGCGGGCGCGGGCGCGGAGGGCGGGGCCGGGGCATTGGTGGCCCCCGGGGTGGTCTGGCTAAAGACGGCGGACCCCGAAAGGACCAGGCTGCCCGTCACCAAGGCAACCCACCGCCAGCGGTTGTTATTCTTTCCCATACCCCATTTCATAAGCATAAACTAACCAATCCATCGCCGCTAATCAAACCGGGAATGACGGCTCGGGTGCCGTCCCAGCATCGGCCAGGGCGCGTCCATGGCGCCCACCCCGGTTTTCAGGGAATAAAATTTCCGGTTTGCCACGCCCAAGAGCACACTGCCATCGGCGCCAATGGCCGGCGAGGATTGAATGGTGTCGCCGGCGGCAAAGCGCCAGCGAATCTGGCCTTGGGAGGATACGGCGATCAGATTGCCGTCCTTGGTGCCAAGGTAGAGTGATCCATCCCCGCCAATCGCGGCCGACGTTTGCACGGGGCCTTCAAGGTTGGCGCGCCACCGCAGGCGGCCTTCCGGGGTCAGCGCGTAAAGCTCGAAATCATCCGAGCCAATGTAGATGGCGCCGTGCGCGTCCAGCGCCGGGGAGGAAACAATGCCGCTCTTGGTCGGAAACGACCACGCCTTTTGGCCGGTCGCGGTGACGGCAAAGACCTGGCCATCGGTGGCGCCGATGATAATCATGCCGTTCTTGCCAATGGCGGCCCCTCCCAGAATCGGGGCGCCGAGCGGGCAGACCCATTTTTTCGATCCGTCGGGATTCACGGCGTAAAGGCGGCCGTCCAGGCAGCCGAAATAGATGGTTCCATCCGCGCCCAAGGCGGCCTGGCTTAACACATCATCCTCGGGCGCAAACAGCCACCGCTGCGCCCCGGAAGCGTCCAAGGCGTAAAATTTCCGGCCCCAGGCGCCGAAGTAAATCGCGCCGTTCGGGGCGGCCACCGGGGTGCAAGAGATGAAGCCGCCGGCTTGGAAAGTCCAGACCGGCGCGCCCTCGGCGCTGACCGCGTAAAATTTGCCGTCGTGCGAGCCAAATAAAATGTTGCCGTTCGGGGCCAGCGCGGGGGAGGAGCGGATTTCTCCGGCGGTTTGGAAAAACCAGCGTTGTTTGCCGGAGGAATCCAAGGCGTATAACCGTCCGTCGCGGGAGGTGAAGTAGATGCGGCCGGCCGCATCCACCAGGGGCGAACTGGCGACCGCCCCCAGCGCCTCAAAGCTCCAGACAATGTCGCCGGGAATTTTGCCGCGCAGGCGGCCTTGCGCCGGCTCGCTGAACGCGCTGGCGCCCGCGCTGTTGACGGCCTTGATCCAATAATAATAATCGGTTCCCTCCACGGCGTTGGTGTCGCTGAAGCGGGTGTCCCCGGTCACGCCGGCGGCGATTTTCTCGGCGTTGGCCGGCGCGTTGGCGGTGTGCCGCCAGACCTCGTAACCGGAGGCGCGGACGGCGGTCTGCCATTGCACGGTGATCTCGGTGAGGGAAACCTCGCGGCTGGCGGTGACTTGCGCCGGAACGGCGGGCGGCGACAGCGGCAAAGCCCCCGCCAGTCGCCAGTTCGCGTCGGTCCGGTAGCGCGCCGTGCTGCGGGGTGGCGCCGCCGGCCCCTGCACGGCGTAGAACCGGTTGTCGTCCGAGCCGAAATAAAGCGTCCCGTCGGCGCCGAGCGCCGCCGAGCTGCCGATGCCGGCGCCGGTTTTGAAGGTCCATTTTTTCCGGCCTTCGGGATCGAGGGCGTAAAAGAAACCGTCGTAGGATCCGCAGTAGATCGTGCCGTCATGCCCCAGCAGGGGGGTGGCCTCCACGTTGCCGTCGGTTTCAAACTCCCATTTCTTCGTGCCATCGGCGTTAAGCGCGTAAATCCGGCGGTCCATCGCGCCGAAATAGATCACCCCGTCCGGGCCGACGACCGGCGAGGAGGTCGCCATGCCGGCGGTTTCGAACTCCCATTTTTTCTCGCCATCCGGTTTGATCGCGTAAATTTTTTTGTCGCGGCTGGTCACATAAATGGTGCCGTCCGGCGCCACCGCCGGGGTGCAAAGAATGGAGCGGCCGGTGGCGAACTCCCATTTCTTGGCGCCATCGGGCGCCACCGCGTAAAGGTTGTTGTCGTAGTTGCCCGCGTAAATGGTGCCGTCCGCCGCGACGGCCGGTGAAGCGCGATCAAACTGACGGGGGGCGGTGAAGCTCCATTTCTTGGTGCCGTCCGGGTTCAAGGCGTATAAATTGCGGTCGAACGAAGCCACATAGATGGTCCCGTCCGCCCCGATGGCCGGGTTGGCGTTGACTTTGCCCCCGGTGGTGAAGGTCCATTTCAAGGTGCCGTCCGGGTTGAGCGCGAAGAACTTTCCGTTGTCGCAGCCGAAATAAATCGTGCCTTCGGTGGAAATAGCCGGGGAGGATTGCACTGGCGCGCCGGTCGGGAATTCCCACCGTTTGACGCCATCGGGGCCCACCGCGTAAAAGTTGCGGTCGTAACTGCCAAAGTAAATGACGCCGTCCTGCCCGATGGCGGGGCTGGAGAAAACCTGCCCGCCGGTTCCCACGCTCCAAAGCCTCTCCCCCGGCTCCGCGCCCACCAGGCGGGCCGCCGGCAGGCCGCAACTTAAGACCAAGACCAATAACAACAAGGTCTTGCCCGCAAGACCTCCGGTTGGCCGGCGGGCGATCAAACCCGCGGCGCGCCCGCTTTGCCGCCCCCGGCGGGCCGCCCCATCCTTTGGCGGAAGATTAAACGGATTCGCACCCATGCCTGCTTGTGATAACCACGGCGGAATTTATTCACGCGCGATGGCCGCTTGGCAATCAGATTTATTTTCCGTCCGCGGAGTTTGATCTGTTGCGTCAAAATTGCCTCGCGTTTAGGCTGGGCGCGCGTGAGTTCGGCAAAACGAAAACCGCCCCGCGACGAGGAGCCGGTTGCCCAAGTGCCCAAAACGGCCTGGGTGGCCGGCGCGCTGATGATTGCCGGCATGGTGGCGGCAGGGTTGTGGTTTCATCCGGACGCCATGCGCCAGCGGCGGACTGACCGCCCGCCCAAGCCGGCCCCTCCGGCGCCCATCACTTATTTTCAGCTTGAGCCGGAAGCCAGGGTGTTCGCGCAATACGCCGGCTCCGCCAGTTGCCGCGACTGCCACAAGGAAGCTTACGCCCTGTGGAAAACGTCCAACCACGGCCTGGCCGAACGGCTGCCGGACCCGGCGCGGGACCGCGAGGCATTTGTGCCGTCCCGAACCTTCAAGCATGGCACCCAAAGCACCGAGGCGCGGGAGCGCGACGGCCGGTTTGAAATTGTGGCTGACGGCTTGTCCAACCGCGCGCCGTTGACGGTTGAGCGGGTCATCGGCAACGATCCACTGATACAATTTCTGGTGCCCTTTCCGGGCGGCCGCTGGCAAACCCACGAAGCCTCCTTCGACCCCCGCAAGAAAGAATGGTTTAATGTCTATGGCGACGAGGACCGCCAGCCGGGGGAGTGGGGCCATTGGACCGGACGCGGCATGAACTGGAACACCATGTGCGCCGCCTGCCACAACACGCGGCTGCGGAAAAATTACGACGAAGCCAGCGACACCTACCGCACCACCATGGCGGAGATGTCGGTGGGCTGCGAGGCCTGCCACGGTCCGATGAAAGACCACACCGACTGGCAGAACGCCCACAAAAACCAGAACAAAAAGGACCCGACCCTCAAGCCGCTGAACCGGGGGCAGTGGCTTGACACCTGCGCGTTCTGCCATTCGCGCCGGATGGACCTCACCGGCGATTTCAAGCCGGGCGACCGCTATCTCGACCACCACTCCTTGATCGTGGTGGATGAGACGGACATCTACCACCCCGACGGCCAGGTGCGGGATGAGAACTACGAATACACCGCCTTCCTCGGCAGCAAAATGAGCGCCAGCGGGGTGCTCTGCATGGATTGCCACAATCCGCATTCCATGAAAACGCTTCTGCCGGGCAATTTGCTTTGCCAGCGCTGTCACGAGGGCGGCCATACCAACGCGCCCATCATTGATCCGGTCAAGCACAGCTTCCACAAGGTGTTCAACCCGTTTGTGGACGCCGCCGGCCAGCCGGTCGAGGTGGACCTCTCCGCCACGGATTTCAAGAACGTCAAGGAAACCGGCGGACAGTGTGTCAACTGCCACATGCCGCAAACGGTCTATATGCAGCGGCACTGGCGCCATGACCACGGGTTCACGGTGCCCGACCCGCTGCTCACCAAGCAGTTCGGCATCCCCAACGCCTGCAACCGCTGCCATCAAAAACCCGAGGAAACGGTGGACTGGGCGATCGCTTACGTGGACAAGTGGTATGGCGAAAAAATGAACCGCCCTTCCCGCGAGCGGACCCGGTGGCTGGCCCGCGCCCGGCAGGGGGAGGCGGCCGCCCGCGATCCCTTGTTGCGCCTGATGACCGCCGAAACCAACGCCTATTGGCGGGCGGTCTCGGCCAACCTGCTGGAATCCTGGGCGCATGAGCCGGCGGTGACCGCCGCTTTGCTGCGGCAGCTTGCCGATACCAACGCGCTGGTGCGCGGGCACGTGGTGCAAAGCCTGGGACGCCTGGCCGAGCAGCCCAGCCCGGCGGTCGAACAGGCCCTGCGCGCGGCGCTGGCCGACCCCGTGCAAAGTGTCCGCTACCATGCGGCCATCGCGCTGCGCGCCGTCCTTGATCCCCAATCGCCCGTCGGCCGCGAGCTGCTGCACACGCTGGACGTGAACGCCGACCAGCCGGTTGGCCAGATGCAAAAAGGCGTCTATTACCTCGCCCGCAAAGAGCCCCAGAGGGCCTTGGCCCATTTTCAAAAGGCCGCGCAATGGGACGCTTACTCGCCCGGCGTTCGCCACGAGCTGGCCATCGTGCATAGCCTGCTCGGGCAGACCGAAGAGGCGCTGAAGCAGATGCGCGAGGCCGTCCGCCTGGCGCCCCGCGAGGCCGAATACCATTACAAGCTGGCCCTGGCGTTGAACGAGACCGGCGACGTGGCCGGCACCGTGGCCGCGTTGGAGGAAGCGGTGAAACTCGATCCCCGCCACGCGCGCGCCTGGTATAACCTGGGCTTGGGCCGCAACGCGCAGGGGCACACCTTCCCCGCCTTGGAGGCGCTGGCCCGGGCGGAAACGCTCGAGCCGTCCGACCCTCGCATCCCTTACGCCCGCGCCACCATCCTCGCCCGGGAAAAACGCTACGAGGAGGCCCGCGTCGCCGCGAAAAAAGCCCTGGGCCTCAATCCCCATTACCGGGAAGCCCAGGCGCTGTTGCAGGCCCTCGCCGCGCCCCCCGGACCGTGAGCGACACCGGAAACGGCTAAAACCGTTGGCCGGACTGCCGAAAATGCCGCTTCCCTCTTTTGGCGGCGTGCTTTATCCTGACCTCGGTTAGCACAATAACAAATGAGAAAAACATAACTGCAACAACATAAATAATTTCGCGTAGCTTCGGCTGCTATTCGAGTTCAAACCGACATGTCCTCCCGCTTTTTCACCAACTACGGCGAGCAGACACTACTGAAAAAATTCCAGGGGATTTTCGACAACAATCCGGACATTGAGTGGTTTGACGCCCTGGTCGGTTTTTGCGGGCCTCCGGCTACTTCGCCATCCGGCCTCACCTGGAAAAGGTTTCCCACATTCGGATTCTGGTTGGCATCAACGTGGATGCCATCATGGCCGACTACCACCGGCGGGGGTTGCTGTTCCTGGCCGACCCGACCAAAGCACTACAAGAGTTCAAGCAGGAACTCCGGTCCGACATCCTGGGGGCTGACTACAAGCAAGAGATTGAGACTGGCATCATCCAATTCGTGGACGACGTCACTTCCAAGAAGATCGAGTTGCGCGCCCATCCGACCAAGCGGCTCCACGCCAAGCTTTACATTTTCCGCCCCAAAGGCTTCAACGAGCACAAGCCCGGCGCCGTCATCACCGGATCATCCAACCTGACCGGCGCGGGCATCGGGGTGGACGAAAACAGCCGCAACTACGAGTTCAACGTCCTGCTTCATGATTTCCCGGACGTCTGCTACGCCACCGAGGAATTCGAGCGCCTCTGGAAGGAATCCGTCGAAATCCTGCCCAAGTTCTTGGCCGAGGTCCGCGACAGCACCTACCTGGCGGCGGCCGTCAGCCCCTACGAACTCTACCTCAAATTGCTCCTGGAATATTTCGGCCAGAGCATTGAATACGATCCGAACGCCATTACCGACATGCCGCAAGGCTTCAAGCGGCTTCCCCTCCATGCCGACCACCATGCCCACGTCAACGCCGCGCTGGCTTCCTTCAAAGAATCAGTTGCCAGCGACACGCTCCAGGCACAGATCGTGGACGGTGCCCAAGGGCCGAACGAGCGAAAGGCGCTGCAATACCTGGATGGCTTCGTCAACCTGCCATTCATCAATGAAGAGGAGCGCTTGCTCATTCGCGCCGCCCAGGCCGCTATCCGCCGGGCGCGGTTCCAGAATCTGCAGCGCCAGGTCAACCAGCTCCACCGTTCCACCACGGAAGTTAAGCTCACTCCGGCGGCGCTGGCGGACAAGCTGATGCAGACTCTCCGCACCTATCCGCTCGACACCCCATCCGCCGAGAAGCCGGGCAGTCCGGTTCAACTCCGCCCCCTGGACACCCCACCGGAAATCATCTTGTCAGAGTCGTTTAGCAATGGCATCAAAGATTCACCTAAACCACTACCATAAGCCTCGACGAAACTATGCTCTTCTTCATTGACGAAAGCGGGCATGATCATGGTGAAGCCCCGTATGAGGTCTTGGCGGCAGTGGCCATCTCAGAGCGTGATCTGTGGAATTTAGTCCAATCGATTCGCGCTGCCGAACTGGAGTTCTTTGGTATTCACATGCATGAAGTGGGACTTGAGTTTAAGGGTAAGAAACTCCTTAAAAATAAAGTCTTCCGCCATGCGCGGCAAACACCGGCTATTGATCCTAATCAACGGCGGGATCTGGCGCGCGGATTTTTGCTTAAAGGCTTTGAGGAACTGAAGGGCGGTCCACAAAAGCCGCGATCTCGTGACGAGTTCGCCGCCTACGGCCAGGCGGCAAAGGCCTTTGTGCTCCGGGTGCTCCAGTTGGCCTCCAATCATCATGTGCAGACATTTGCCGCTTTGGTTAACACTTCGGCTCCCAAGCCGGCGGATGCCAATATCCTGCGGCGCGATTACGCTTTCCTTTTCCAGCGCTTCTTCTTTTTTCTTGAAGAACTGTCCCCCACTGAGATGGGATTGGTTGTCTTTGATGAATTGGAAAAAGCTCAAAGCCGCATACTGCTCACCCAGATGGAACGCTACTTCTTGGAAACTGAAACCGGCTACCAGCGCAGCAGTCGCATTGTTCCGGAGCCGTTCTTTGTTCATAGCGACCTCACCACCGCCGTCCAATTGGTGGATATTGTTGCCTACAGCCTTAATTGGGGGCTTCGGTTGAATCGCATGACCGAGCCTACCCGCCCGGATGTTGAGCCGTTTGCGCGACTTGCCTTTGAGATGCGTTATGTGGGAAAATGTTTTGATGACGGCTGCGGCAAGGAATGGCCGCGTTACGGCATCTTTTACCTGGACGACTTGCGTCCGAGACGAGAGCGTGAAATTGACGAAGCCGAATAAAAAAAGGCAATGCCGGGCATTGCTGCCCAACAAAGCCTCCGCCGCAAATAGACACTGTTCGCCCTTTTGTGTCAACCCTCCAATTCCGCATTTTTTGCGCTTGTTTGCTTTCCCATGACCCGCGATCAAATCCAATCGCTCCTGCATCAGGAGTACGACCGGCAGCGGTGGCCTCAGTTGCTCCGTGACATCCTGCCCGGCACGGACGTTTTCGCCGCACTCCAGCCGCTCCCTTTCGCAATTCCCGGCGCGCCCCCCTCCATCCAGCTCGCCCGCGTCCGCCTTACCGAGTTGGCCGACGAAATCATCAGCCTCCTGGCCTCCGACCCAAACGCCACCGTCAAAGTCACCGTCGAAATCGACGCCGACTTCCCCAACGGCGCACCAGACCAGATCAAACGCGCCGTCTCCGAAAACGCCAACAGTCTCGGCCTGAAAAACAAAACGTGGGAATGAATAAAATGCTATGACCAAATCAAATAAACGCAAACGTTTGCTCATTGAGTTGGAGCAAATCATCGGCTCCTCCTGTTACAATGGAAACATAAAGAACTACGGCCCGTGGGGGCATTTTGAGGGCGAAGGGCGTGAATTTCGCTACCCGCTTGTGACAGTAAGCAAATCTGGCGAAAGGCAACGTACCAAATGCGTTAAGCCCACAATCCCCCTCGCCCAGCTCCGAGGTGCTTATTATGCTTTTGGGGCAAATCAATTGCACATCATCCGCGCTTTGGAGCAAGTTCTGAACCATCTGGAGACAAAATACAAATTCAAGCTCTAGCAGACATCTGTCCCTGAATCTCCATGACGCTTCGCACCACCTTTTCTCGCCATGCCTATGCTCGTGTATGCGAGCGTTTGTCAATGGACCCGGAGGAACTGGCGGTCCAACTTGACGCTGATTTGTCCGTCAAGATAGGTGAGGAAAAAGGCACTCGGCGGATTCATCGCTTGTTTTACAGTCCTGAGGATCATCAGTGTTTCGTGGCGATCCAGGATGAGAAAACGAGGCTGGTGGTTACCATTTTGCCGGTGGATTATTATGAAAACTTAGCTTGGAAAATTTCCAAACCGTTTTTCGAGGAAGCCGAACGCCTTGTTTGCTCCCCGAAGTCGGTGGAGAATCCTTCCCCAATTCCTCCTGTCCCGACGATGAAACAAGCCGCGATTGACCGCTGGGGGCTTGAGGTTTCGCCCCCCGACCCAATTCCTTCTGTTCCGCCAGTGAAACAAGCCGCGAAGGGGTTTCCTTATTTTCGCATCTCTGCCGTGATAGTTGATGAAAACACGAGCCAAAAATCGGTTAAACTCGGATCTTGGCCGTCGGATGTCTATGAAGGGTCGGCCCGCGACTTGGTTAAGGATGCGAAATTCCTGGCATACATCCAACAAAGGTGCGCAGATAAAATCCCTCCTGATTCATGCGTAATTGGGATGGTGATAACCTTGGGTAAAAAAGGCCGTCAACGTTGGTTCGACTGCGAAAAGGACAACGCGGGGCGGTTAGCGTTTGTCATTCGATGAATGGCGCAATTCCAAGGTATAGCTGGGCGACGCGCAAGCTCCGTGAGCAGTCGGAAAAGGTGCCCACAAATATCCCCCCAAGCCCCGGCAGGGGCGAAAGAAATCCTCGCAAATCCGCCGCCATGCCGCACAGCGGTCCTATTCCAATTTTCTTTTGTCCCTCCGGGACTTTGGCCCAATTCGCATCGCACCACACCCTTGAAAGGGTGGGGCTTTTGTCGGACGCCCTGCCGGGCTGGCGGCGTCCTTCCACCATAAATGGTTAAGGACCGGTCCGCTTGGTGTGAGTGGCTGGTGGGGCTTGGCGCTGTGGCCGCAAAGGACGTCCGCCAAAACGCGGTTGAAACTGAACGGGAAACCGTTTGGGCGCGCCTTGCGGTCTCGGTCATAAAGTTTAACAAATCTTATTATTACCATTAACGTTATTAAAATGTGAAGCAAAATCGCCCGGTCCACTTGCGAGCCGCGGAAACCAAGGCTAATTCAATGTCCATCAATGACCGTTGACTTTTGGGTGTGGGAGATTTAACTGGCGACTTGACGCATGTCAGACGTATTCCCGAAGTGGACAAACCGGTTGCCGTTGTATGCCGCCACCACCGCCATTCTCTTTGGCGGGGGGCTGATGGCGGGGTTTTGGTATTATTTCACCCCGAAATACACGCGGGTGGGTTACCAGCCGATCCAGCCGGTCGCCTTTTCGCACGCCACCCATGCCGGCCAGTTGGGCATTGATTGCCGTTATTGTCACACGGGGGTGGAGAAATCATGGTATTCCAACCTCCCGGCTTCCTCGACCTGCATGAATTGCCACAACCAGGTGCTGAAAGACGATCCGAGGCTGGCGTTGGTGCGGGAGAGCGCCCAAACCGGCACGCCCATCCCCTGGGTGCAAATCCACAAGCTGCCCGATTACGTTTATTTCAACCATGCGGCGCATGTGAACCGCGGGGTGAGCTGCGTTAGCTGCCACGGCCAGGTGCAAACAATGGAGGAAGTCTTCCACGCGCAGCCGTTCAGCATGACCTTCTGCCTTGATTGCCACCGCAACCCGGCCCCGAACTTGCGGCCCCTGGACAAGGTCACCGACCTGGCTTGGGATCCCCACCAGCATCTGCCCGCCGGCTGGGCCGAAAAAGCCATTAGCGATTGGAAGGTCAAGCCCTCGCAACATTGCTCCGCCTGCCACCGATGAAGACCATTCCCCCTCCCTGTCCCGAACCGGAAAGCGGCCCCAAGTATTGGCGCAGCTTGGATCAACTGGCCGACACGCCTGAGTTCCGGGAATGGGTCGAGCGCGAGTTTCCCTCCGGCGCCAGCGAGCTGACCGACCCCACCACCCGCCGGCATTTTGTCAAGATCATGTCCGCCAGCTTCCTGCTGGCCGGTCTGGGTTTGACCGGCTGCCGACGGCCGGAAGAGCGGATCATGCCGCACTCGAAGATGCCGGAAAACCAGGTCCACGGCGTTCCGCAATACTTTGCGACGGCTTTCCCATTGCGCGCGAGCGCGACGCCGCTGGTGGTGACGTCGCACGACGGACGCCCCACCAAAATCGAGGGCAATGACCGCCATCCCGACAGCAACGGGGCGACGGACCAGTTTGCCCAGGCTTCGATCCTCAATCTTTACGATCCCGATCGCGCCATCAGTTTCCGGCAAGGGGGCCACGCAAAGTCGCGGGAACAGGCGCTGGACATGCTGACGGAACTGGCCGCCAAGGCCGCGGCCAGCCAGGGCCAGGGACTCTGTTTCCTGCTGGAACGCAGCAGCTCCCCCACGCGGGAACGCCTGCAGGCCAGGCTGGCGCAAAAACTTCCCCAAGCCCGCTGGTTCGTCTATGAGCCGGTGGATTTTGACATTCATCGGCAGGCGGCCACGCTGGCTTTTGGCCAGCCGGTCGCGCCCGCCAACAAGCTTGATGCCGCCAAAGTCATTCTTTCCCTCGACCACGATTTCATCGGCGCGGAGGAGGATTCCTGGCTGAACGTCCGGCGGTTTGCCAAGGGCCGGAAAATTCACCGGCCGGAAGATGAAATGAACCGCCTCTACGTCGTGGAGGCGCTTTACTCGCTGACCGGGGCCAATGCCGACCACCGGCTGCGCGTCGCCTCGGGCCTGGTGCAGGCGGTCGCCGCCAGGCTGGCGATGGAAGTCTTTAAGCTCACCGGCAAGCACGCGGAATTAGCCAATGCCCTAGCCGCCTTGGCCGAGCCGGCCAAGCCTTGGGAAAAATGGATTGTGGAGGCCGCCGCCGACTTGGTGAAGCAAGGGGCCGGCGGCCTCGTCATGGCCGGTTACCGCCAACCCCTGGCGGTGCATCTGCTGGCGCACGCGATGAATTCCGCGCTCGGCGCGGTGGGGCGCGCGGTTCAACTTTTGCCGGCGCCGCCGCCGGCGGGTGAGAGCCTGGAAAAACTGGCCGCCGAACTGAACGCCGGAAAGGTGGATACGCTGGTTATCGTGGGAGGGAACCCCGCCTACAACGCCCCGGCCGCGATGGAATGGCCCAAATTGCAGGCCAAAGCCAAAGCGGTGATTCGGCTTGGCTACTATGAGGATGAAACGGCGGAGGGCTGCGCCTGGCATCTGCCGATGGCCCACTACCTTGAATCTTGGGGCGATGCGCGCACCGCGGATGGCACGCTGGTGCCGGTGCAGCCGCTGATTAATCCGATTTTTGGCGGGCTGACCGAACTCGAAGTGCTGGCCCGCATTGGTGGATTGGCGGCGACCCGGCCTTACGACCTGGTGCGGGAAACTTTCCGGGAGCTTTCCGGCAGCGCGGAGGAGAATGCCTGGCGCAAGTTCCTGCACGATGGTTTTCTGGCCCACAGCGCCGCCAAGCCGGTGGCCGGCCAATTGCAAGCCAGCGCCGTGGCTTCCGTGTTGAGCGAGGCAAAACCGGTCGCGGCTCCCGGCGCGCAAAACCTGGAAGTTGTCTTTTACCGCAGCTACAGCACCGACGACGGTCGCTTCAACAACAACGGCTGGCTCCAGGAAACGCCGGATCCGATTACCAAATTAACCTGGGATAACGCGATCTTGCTGAGCCCTAAAACGGCGCAGGCGTTGAACATCGGCGGGCTGGATGAAAAGGCGAAGGGAAACAAGACCGAAAAGGGGTTGTTTTTCAACCAAGTGGCCGCCCTCGAACTGAACGGGCGCAAGCTCAGCGGGCCGGTATGGATACAGCCCGGCATGGCGGATTTTGTGGTGGGATTGGCGCTGGGTTATGGCCGGACAAAGACGGGCCGCATCGGGCGGCTGGCCGACGGCAGCCCGGCGGGCTTCAATGCCTACGCCCTCAAGGCCGGAACCGAAGCCCACGCCCAAGGCGCGCGCTTGACCGTCTTGCCCGGTGCCCGGCGGCAGTTGGCCAGCACTCAGGAGCACGGCTCCATGGAGGGACGCCCGCTCATCCGCGAAGCCAACAAAGAGGATTTCGCTCGGACGCCCACGTTCGCCCGCCACATGGACCTGGATTCCCCGGCGCACACCGGGCACATCGCCAACGACGCCCAGGGCAATCCCAAGCCGATTTACCCGCGCCCGCAACTGAACGGGATGCACCAGTGGGGCATGGTGGTGGACCTGACCTCGTGCGTCGGCTGCACCGCCTGCATGGTGGCCTGCCAAAGCGAAAACAACATTCCCATTGTCGGCAAGGAACAGGTCGCCAAAGGCCGCGAGATGTCCTGGGTCCGGCTCGACCGCTATTATGCCGGCACGGTGGAAGACCCGCAAATCGCCTATCAACCGGTTTTCTGTCTGCATTGCGAGAACGCCCCGTGCGAAAGTGTCTGCCCCGTCAACGCCACCGTGCATGATGATGAAGGGCTGAACCTGATGACCTACAACCGGTGCGTGGGCACCCGCTATTGCTCGAACAACTGCCCCTACAAAGTTCGGCGCTTCAATTTCTTTGATTACAACCGCCGGCCGCTGGACCAGCTTTACCGCAGCCCGTTCAGCTTGAACAAGGACGGCCAGGTGGAGGCGGTGCGCTGGTTGAAGGACCCCGACAAGGGAACGGTCCCCGCCGACCAGTGGGATTTGCTCAAGCTGGCGCGCAATCCGGATGTGACCGTGCGCATGCGCGGGGTGATGGAAAAATGCACCTACTGCCTGCAGCGCCTCGAGCAGGCGAAGATCGCGAAGAAGGTCAAGGCCCGCGCCTCGGGCGACGTCCGGCTCAACGAGCGGGACGGCAGCGTGCCGAAGACCGCCTGCCAGCAGGCCTGTCCGGCGGAGGCCATCACCTTTGGCGACATTGCGGATCCGGACAGCCAGGTGTCCAAGCTGAAAAAGCTGCCGCATAATTATTCGCTGCTGGGCTTCCTGGACACCCGGCCGCGGACAACCTACCTGGCCCGCATCCGCAATCCCAATCCGCGGATGCCGGACTACGATGCGCGGCGGCCGCATCCGCAAACCTTGAACGAGTACATAAGCCGACATGGTTCGCCGCTGGAATCCCACGGTGCCAAAGGCAAGAAAGAGTCCGTCCACCCGCCGAAAGGAGCGCACCAATGACTGAGGCCACCGCCGCGATTCCCGCCGCTGTCAAAGTCGAGGCGCCGCCGCCCGAACTCGAGCGCCAGCCGCTGGTGCTGAACCAGCGGCCCTTGGGCTGGATCACCGATCACATCGCCGGCGTCGCCGAAGGCAAGACGCCGAAATGGTGGTGGGTCGCCTTTGGCATCAGCGCGCCCACGATGGTGATGTGCTTCGTGATGATCGCCTACCTGATCAGCACCGGCGTGGGGGTGTGGGGCTTGAACCACCCGGTGGCTTGGGCCTGGGACATCACCAATTTCGTTTTCTGGATCGGCATCGGCCACGCCGGCACGCTGATCTCCGCCATCCTGTTCCTGCTGCGGCAGCGATGGCGCACCTCGATCAACCGGGCCGCCGAGGCGATGACCATTTTCGCCGTCATGTGCGCCGGCATCTTTCCGCTGATTCACGTGGGCCGCGCCTGGTTTGCCTGGTGGCTGCTGCCGATCCCCACCTCGAACAGCCTCTGGCCGCAGTTCTGCTCGCCCCTCGAATGGGATGTGTTTGCCGTCTCGACCTATTTCACGGTATCGCTGTTGTTTTGGTACATGGGGCTGGTGCCGGATTTGGCGGTCATGCGCGACCGCGCCACGAACAAGCTCAAGCAAATTCTTTACGGCCTGTTTGCCCTGGGTTGGCGCGCCTCCAACCGGCACTGGAGCAATTACGAGAAGGCCTACCTGCTGCTGGCCGGCCTCTCGACGCCCCTGGTGCTGTCAGTCCATTCCATCGTCTCGTTCGACTTCGCCGTCTCCCAGCTCCCCGGCTGGCACACCACCATCTTTCCTCCGTATTTTGTCGCCGGCGCCATTTTCTCCGGGTTTGGCATGGTGCTGACCCTGCTGGTGCCGCTGCGCTCGGTCTGCAATCTGCAGGAGATTGTGACTACGCGGCACGTGGAGCTGATGTGCAAGGTGGTGCTGGCCACCGGCTCGATCGTCGGTTATGCCTACGGCATGGAGTTCTTCATCGCCTGGTATGGCGGCAACCCCTACGAATTGGACGCCTTCCGCTTCCGCGCCTTCGGGCCATACTGGTGGGCATACTGGATCATGATCACCTGCAACGTCATCTCGCCCCAGTTGTTCTGGTTTAAGAAAATCCGCACCAACATGGTGGCCGTTTTCATCATCTCCATCGTGGTGAACATTGGGATGTGGTTCGAGCGGTTCGTCATTATCGCCACCACCCTGGCCCGCGAGTTCATGCCCGCGAACTGGGGATATTTCAGCCCGACCATGGTGGACATCCTGACCTTTGTCGGCACTTTCGGGCTGTTTATGACGCTCTTTCTGTTATTCATGCGCTTCCTGCCGATGATCGCCATTTGCGAAGTCAAAGGCATCACCCCGCAGGCGGACCCGCATCACCCCCTGGGTGGCGCTGGGAAAGGAGGACACCACTGATGGACCTGCCCCCCCGACATCACGGGCTGTTGGCGGAGTTTGACACCGCCGCCGCCATTTTGCGCGCGGCCGAGAAAGTCCGCGAAGCCGGCTACCGCCGGTGGGATGTGTTCACCCCGTTTCCCATCCACGGCATGGACCACGCGATGGGCTTGAAAAATTCCCGCGTCGGCTGGTTCACCTTCATCGGCGGGGTCACCGGCTATTTTACCGGCAACCTGATGATCTGGTTCATGAACGCTTTCGATTACGCGATACCCGTCGGCGGCAAGCCGATGTTCAGCCCGATCTTCGCGTTCCCCCCCAGCTACGAGCTGACCATCCTCTTTGGCGCGTTTGGCTCCCTGTTCGGCATGCTGTTCCTTAACCGCCTGCCACGCCTGCACCATCCGCTGCTGAAAAATCGGCGTTTCAAGCAGGTCTCGCACGACAAATTCTTCGTCGTGATCGAATCGTCGGACCCGAAGTATTCCGAGCCCGAGGCGCGCCGTTTGCTGGAATCCGCCGGGGCCAAGCATCTGGAACTGGTGGAGGAATAGGCTCTATGCGCTACATCTTCCTGGTTTTTTTCTCGGTGGCCGCCTTGGTGGTGCTGATCGCCGGTTTTCGCGGCGGCGTCTCCCGCCGCCCGCCCATCGAACTTTTCCCGGACATGGTGCGCCAGGCCAAGCAGCGGCCGCAGTTCGAGAACCCCTTTTTCCCCGATGGCCGCGGGTCCCGGACGCGGGTCGAAGGCACCGTCAGCCGCGGCGATGCCTACGAGGAATCCCCCTTGACCACCGGCCGGGTCAGCGGCACGACCAATTTCGTCGAATTGAACCCCCTCCCGGTCAACCAGGCGCTCTTGGCGCGGGGCCAGGAGCGCTTCAACATCCATTGCGCCCCCTGCCACGGCGCGCAGGCTGACGGCAACGGCATCACCAAAAAAATCGCCGCCATGGGGGTCGTCGCCAACCTGCATGACAAGCGCATCGTCATCATGCCCGACGGCGAAATTTTCAACACCGTCAGCCACGGCAAAAACCTGATGAGCGGCTACGCGTCGGACATCAACCTGGAGGACCGCTGGGCGGTTGTGGCTTATCTGCGGGCGCTTCAGCTCAGCAAGCTGGGGAGCGCCAGCGATGTGCCCGACGAGTTCCGCGCCAAGCTGAAATGAATTTGAACCGCTGAGCATATGACCGCACAACACAACACTTCGGGCGGGGCGGGGCGGCTGGACCTGGCCCGCTGGCAAAAGCTGCCGCTGATCCTGGCGGCGGCGGGCGGCCTGCTTTGCCTGGCCGGAGCATTCCTGGCCCCCAGGCAATTTGGCTATTCCTATCTTACCGCCTTCGTCTTTTTCCTGAGCGTCTGCCTCGGCGCGCTGTTCCTGGTGATCATGCACCATCTGTTCGACACCCAGTGGATGGTCCCCCTGCGCCGGGTGTGGGAGCATATCGCTTTTCTTACGCCGGTGATGGCCCTGCTTTTTGTGCCCATCGCCCTCAATGCCCTCCTGGCCGGCCCCGATAACCTCATCTATCGCTGGATGGCCATTGACCCCCATCAAGACCACGCTTTGCACGTCAAACAGGTCCTGTTTAACAAGCCGATGTTTTTGATCGTGGCCGGCCTGCTTTTTGGCGCCTGGGCCGCGCTGACCTACGGCCTGCGCCGCCAGTCCCTGACCCAGGACCGCACCGGCGCCGCCGCGCAAACCATTTGGATGCGGCGTCTCTCCGCCGGCGGCATCTTCGTTTTTGCAATCACCCTGACGCTCGGTTCGATCTATTGGATCAAGTCGCTGGAACACCAGTGGTTCTCCACCATGTTCGGCGTTTATTATTTTGCCGGCAGCGTCTGGGTGACGCTGGCGACCACTTATGTGCTGGCCTTGGTTTTGCAGCGCACCGGACACCTGGAACCGATCTTGCGCGCCAAGACTTTCCACGACCTCGGCGTGTTGTTTTTTGCCTTCACCGTGTTTTACGCCTACATCACTTTCTCGCAGTATTTCCTGATCTGGAACGCCGCGCTGCCCGAGGAAACCTTCTGGTATGTCAAACGCGAGCAAGGCGCCTGGTTCTGGGTGGGCATGGTCATTATCTTCGGCCATTTCTTCCTGCCGTTTTTGGCGATGTTGCGCATTGACGCCAAGCTGCATCTGCCGCTGATGGCGCCGCTTTGCGTTTGGGCATGGCTGATGCACTACGTGGACATGACCTTTTGCATCAAGCCGCTGATCAACCCTCACGGCCCGAGCCCGCACTGGCTGGACCTGGCGGCCCTGGCCTTTATCGGCGGGGTGCTGGCCTTGGTCTTTATCCGCTATTTCAAGGCCCACGCCCCCTATCCACAGCGCGATCCGCGCATCGCCGAAACCATGGGCGTTTACGTGCCGCCCGCGGCGGCTCACCACCCCGCCAAATAAGATGAACCCGACTTTTTTCCCGATCCTATGAGCGAATGTTGCCCTTGCCGAACGCGACTGGTTAACGCCTTGGCCATCACCGGCGCCCTGCTGGTCATGGGTTTCATGGTCTGGCTCATGGTCCGCTACACCCGCCCGGAAGATTTGAATGCCAAGCGGGCGGCGGAAAGAGCCAAGGCCTTGGCGGAAATCAACGCCCAAAATAAAGAAGCCTTGGAAAACTACGGCTGGGTGGATCAGGCCAAAGGGATCGTGCGGCTGCCGATCACCCGCGCCATGGAAATCACCGCCCGCGATTGGCAAAATCCGGCCGCCGCCCGCGCCAGCCTGCTGGAGCGGGTCGAAAAGGCCACCGCCAAACCGCCGGAAAAGCCGAGCGAGTTTGAATAAGCCTGTGGCCGCCCGCCCATGAGTTGCGAAACAACATCGGCAAGGAACGCCAGCCCGACGGACAGGTGCGGCGCCGAAGCCATAGACCGCTCGGCGCGCTGGCCGTTGCTGTTGCTCTTTGCCGCCGCGCTGATGTGGCTGCTGACCGGCGCGGCGCTGGCCGCGGTGGCGGCGTTCAAGCTGGTTTTCCCCGCCTTGCTGGAATCCTGCCCGGCGATGACCTATGGCCGCCTGCTGCCGGCGGCTTTCGGCGCGGTCTTCTACGGATTTGCCGTCCCGGCCGGTTTTGGGGTGGCGTTCTGGCTGCTCGCCCGGCTGGGGCGGACCCCCTTGGACAACCCCGCTCTGGCGCTGGCCGCCGCCGTGCTCTGGAACGGCGGCGTCAAGCTGGGGGTGGTTGGCATCCTGCTGGGGGATGCCGCCGGTTTTCTCTTGTTCCCCTTCCCGCGCTACGCGCTGGGCCTGCTGGCGCTGGCGATGATTCTATTTGGGCTTTGCGCCCTCCTGACCAGCCGCCGCCGGCAGCCCGGGGCAATGTTCCCCTCGCAATACTATCTCGTCGCCTCCACTTTTTGGCTGGTCTGGAGCTTTGCCGCCGCTGTTTACCTGCTGGTGTGCGTCCCGCAACGCGGCATTATGCAGGTGGTCGTCAGCACTTGGGCCGGCAATAACCTGATCAACCTTTGGCTGGTCCCCGTGAGCCTCGCCGTCGCGTTTTATTTCCTGCCTCGCGTGCTGAATAAACCGCTCCACAGCGCGCCGCTGGCCCAGACCGCCTTTTGGATGCTGGCAATTTTCGGAGCTGGCGGCGGGTTTCTGTTTTCCCAACCGCTGCCCCGGTGGCTGCCTTCGGTCAGCAGCGTCTGCGAGGTCATGCTGCTCATCGCCGTGGCCGCCGTGGCCGTGAATGTCTTCCAAACCATCGGCGGTCGTTGGTCCGAAGTTTTGAAAAGCCAGACGCTGACGATGATCGGCGCCGGCCTGCTGGCCTGGTTTGCGGCCGTGATCGTGCAAGTCATGCTCACCCGCCCCGGCAGCGGTGAAACCTGGCAACTGACCTGGCTGTCCCAGGGGCGATTGATGCTGGCCTTCTTTGGCCTCGGGGTTTTGCCGCTGCTCGGAGCCATGGCGCATATCATTCCCTCTTTGGCCGGGCGCGTCTGGCCATGCGCCCTTTTACCCAAGGTCAATGTGCTGGGATGTGTCGCGGGCCTTGTCCTGATCGCCAGCGGCCTGCTGCTGGCCGGCTTCGGCCAAGGCTCGGCCCTGGCCTCGCCTCATTCCGCTTTCCTGTCCTCCGTTTCCGCCTCCCGCACCGGGTTGCTGGCGGCCGCAGTTGGCGCCCTGCTCTTCACCTTGGGCTGCGCGGCCTTTGTTGGCAACCTCGCTTTAATGGCCGCGCAAGCCGTCAAGTCCTGCCGCCCTTGTGGCCGCGGGACCGCACTTAGCCCTGTGGAGGCCCGCGCATGAATCACGGCCCCCTCGTATTTTTGGGCGCACTGGCGACCTTTGCCGCCTCCTGGACCGGCTTGGTGCTGGTGCCCCAATTCCAGATGGGCGGCGATCTGCCGGCGGTCCAAAAAGCGCCGTCGCCCGACTACCCGGCCGCGCGGCCCGGCCAGGCCGCGCAAGGTTTGCAGGTTTATCGCGCCCTGGGCTGCGCCGAGTGCCACAGCCAGCAGGTTCGTCCGGTCGCCGCCGACCTCGAACGCGGCTGGGGCCGGCGCCGCACCGTCGCCCGCGATTTCCTCCAGGATTCGCCGGTTTTGATCGGCCGATTGCGAGCCGGCCCCGACCTGGCCAATCTTGGCCTCCGCGAGCCCGGCCAATACGCGGCCCCTTGGAAATACCAATCCGCCAGCAACCATCTGGACGAGCTGCGCCAGTGGCACTTTGTCCACCTGCTGAATCCGCGCCTGCTGGCGCCGGGTTCCTTGATGCCTGCTTACCCCTTTTTGTTCGAGGAAAAACCCCTGTCGCCCGGCGCGGCGCCTGACCCCAACGCCGTCAAGTTGCCGGAGAAAGCCGCCGGCTTGGCGGCGGGCCGGCAATACATTCCGCGGCTGGAGGCGCGCGCCTTGGTCGCCTATCTCCTGAGCTTGCGCGCGGACGCCCCGCTTTTTGAGGCGCCACTGCCGGAACCCGCGCCGCCGACCAACGCCGTTGCGCCGGCCAATGCCCCAGCGGCCCAAGTTTCCGCCAACCAGCCATGACCAGCAACATGCCAACCGCTGCTGACCGCGCGCCGGGTAGTTCCCCGGAGCCTACGGCCGGGACTTCGCCGGTCCCCATGTGGCTGGTGATCGGGTTTGGCATCTTATTTTATTGGGCGCAGCTAAGCCTCGACAAGCAGAGCGGCGGTTTCAAGGGCAACGTGTATGCCCCTTTCGCGTCCGCCCGGGAGGTCTTCGAGGCCAATCCCAAACCCGCCACCGATCCCCGGTTTGAGGCCGGACGCGGCATCTACCTGACCTATTGCGCCTCTTGCCATCAAAACGACGGCATGGGCAGCGCCATTCAAGCCCCGCCCCTGGCCCATTCCGATTGGGTCCAGGCCGAATACCCCAACCGGCTTATCCGCATCGTCCTGCATGGCCTCCAAGGCCCCATCACCGTCAGTGGCAAACAATACAACTTTAGCAACGTGATGCTTCCCTGGAAGGACACCCTCAACGACGAGCAAATCGCTTCCGTCCTCACTTTCATCCGCCAGAACCAGGAATGGGGCAACAACGCCTCTCCGGTCACCCCGGAAAAAGTAGCCGCCATCCGCAAAGCCGAAGCCGGCAAGGACGGCAACTGGACTCCCGAAGAACTCCTGAAAATCGCCCTGGGCGAAAATTGACGAAACCTTCGCTTGTTTGGCTGGCCAAGCCGGAAGTTTGATTGGGGATGCGGGCGCGGCTGGATTGGCCGGCCGGCGGCGATTATTTCAGCAATTCGATCATCGCCTCGCCAAAGGCGGTGCCCGCCTGCGCAAAAAACCAGGGGCTGCCGTAGTAATGGTACCCGTGGTCATTGCCGAACTGCCGCCACTTGTTCACATCCTTGCTCCAGCCGCCGGGTCCCGTGTAAATGGCGTGGGCCTCCAGGTCCCAGAAACGGTCGGTCTTGACGCAAATCACCTTGCCCTTGAACTCGGGATATAGGGCAACAGCCGCCTGCGCTTTCTTGATGAAATCCCGCGGCGAGCCTTCCTTGTCCGGCTGCAACCCGTCGTGGCCCATTTGGCCGATCACAAACGGCAGGTTCGGGGCATTGAATTCCTGGCGCACGTCCCGGATGAAATTGGCCAGGTTCTTCTCGTAGGTTAGCCAGCGCTCCTGGTATTGGTCATTCCAGCCTTGGAACCAGACGAATCCCGCAATCTCGTAGCCTTGGTTCTGGTAGCCGGGAAATCGCTCGCCGAGGGCGGCCAGGCATTCACGCACTTCCTTAATCATGTTGCGGTATTCCCGACCGTAGGGTTCCTTGATCTGCGCCGGGGTCGCCATTTCCCGAGGTTTGAATTGCCGGAGCGGCTTCTTCTTTTCGGCGATTTTGTTTTCTTCGGTCACCTTTTTGTTATAAGCCTCAATGCGGGCCGGCTCGGCTTCATTAAAGAAGAATTTGAACCGATAGAACGATCAGGCGCCGGCTTCGATCTTCTTGGCCAGGCCGATGAATGCCGGGTCCAGCGTGACGCCGAAACCGGGTCCGGACGGGCACCGCACCTGGCCGCGTTCGCATTTCAGCGAGGAAGTTTCGCAGGACACCGGCAAATCGGTGTTGCCTTTGAACTCCATGAACGGGCCGATGTTGGGGGTGAAGGAGGCAAATTGGATTACATCCAAGTACCCCAGGCCGCCGCCTGACATGTGCGGCACTACTTTCAGCCCGGCGGACGCGGCCATCCGCGCCACCTTGGTGGCGCGAATCAGCCCGCCGCCGTAATGCAAATCCGGTTGCGCAATGTCCAGCCCGCGGTTGGCAATGGCCCATTGCCAGCGGTGCAGGCTGAACTCCTGCTCGCCGCCGGCCACCGGGATGGTGAGCGCATCGGCCACGGCCTTGGTGCTCCACAAGTCGTCGAATTCACACGGTTCCTCGAAGAATCCGTAACCGTGTTCCTCCATCAACTTGCCAATGCGGATGGCTTCGCGGGTGTCATAGGAGCTGTTGGCGTCCCCGTAGAGGGTCATCTCCGCGCCGAAAGTTTCCCGCGCCAGCTTGATCAGGGCCTCGGTGCGACCGGGCGCGGAATCGGCGTTGCGGCTCATGCGCCCGCCCAGGCGGAACTTCAAAGCGCGCGCGCCCGAACCGGCCACGAGCTTTTGGAGGTGGGCGATTTCCGCTTGAGGCGAATTGCCCCGGTTGCTGCTGGCCACATACACCGGGATGTCCTGCCGGATCCGTCCGCCAAAGAAATCCGCCACCGGGCGATTGGCCACCCGTCCCATCAGCTCCAGCAGGGCCATTTCCACCGCCGCCACGCAAACCCACAGGGCAATCCCTTGCAGCTTATAATTGCTGCCCGCGCGATAAACTTCCCAAAGCAGCTTTTCCAGGTCGCGAGCATCTTTGCCGACGAAGAATGGCGCCACGCATTTCAAAAAGACCGGGTACATCAGCGCCATCCGGTCCGGGTTCGGCACCGTGACCGCCTCCGCCCCATCGGACGAACGCACCCGCACCAGATAAACGCGGCCGTTCTTGAGCAACTCGATCGAGGCGATCTTGACCGGCTGTTTTACAAAGGAAACGTCCAGCACGGTTTGGTTGGCAAGCCGGGAAAGTTCCGGCAAGGAAGCGGAGGATTCGCTCGCGCCGCGCGCCTGGTTGACCACGCCGGCGGCGGCCAGGCCGGCCAAAAATTTTCGCCGGCTGCCTCTCGCGGTTATCTGTTCCATGGCCTTCATTTCCAGAACGCTAAACCGCAGAGGAGGGACGCCGCAATCTTTTCTGTAATTCGGCAACCTTTGGATTAGACAAAAGAGGCGCGCTGTTGCGTCATAGTGCTGATGGCTGAACCAGCAGACCTGGCCGCGCTCCACGACGCCCATGCGCCGGCGCTCCATGCTTACCTGCTGAATCTCACGCGCTGCGAGGCTGACATCCGCCGGTGGCAGGCGGGCACGGAGGGGAAATGAAAATCGGGATTTACCCTTTGACAGGCGCCTCATAACAGATACTCTGCCAATACAGATAGAGAACGCATGAAACAGATTGTCGCGGTCAATGTTCTGGAGGGCTACCGCGTATGGTTGCGGTTTGCCGACGGTGTGGAGGGCGTGGTGGACTTTTCCACCAAGCCGCGCGTCGGTGTCTATGCCGCCTGGCAGGATTACGCCTTCTTCCGCCGCGCGCGCGTCGGTGCGCATGGCGATCTGGTGTGGGACGACGAGATTGATTTCTGTCCGGACGCGCTTTGGCTGCAGGTCACCGGCCAATCACCGCAAGGCCTGGAGACTCAAATCAAGTCCTCAGCCTATGCCTGAAATCAGCCGTTTTCTAGGCATTTCCATTTGCCTGTACCGCGACGACCACGCGCCACCGCATTTCCACGCGCACTACAACGACTGGGAAGCGCAGATCACCATCCAGAATGCCCGTTTGCTTCGGGGGAAATTGCCCCCACGAGTCCTGGGCTATGTCATCGAATGGGCCGTGCAGCGTGAAGCCGAGTTGCTCCGCGCCTGGGAAGCGGCCCAGTCCAGCCAGCCCTTAGGCAAGATAGACCCCTTGGTTTAAACCTGCCAATCGCAGACACTTTTCGCGCCTTTCCACGTATGGCTGCCAGAATCGCGGCAACACTTCCGGGCTTCTCGTCGTCATTCATGCCATGACGGCAAAAAACTTCATTCTGATTGGGCTTGGCAATCCTCGGTTACTCAGCGGCCATCCTTCCCCCCCCTTGGTGCGGCGCGCAAAACACCGCCAGCTTCGCTGACCACTTCAGCAATACGACAGTAACGGCGATGGCAAGGTCAGCGCCGTGGAGTTTCCCGGACCGCAACTCAAACAGATTGATCAAACGCGGCGTGAAAGCCGAGGGCGACAAGTCGCGGTTGATTCGTGTTTTTCGCCTTATGATTTCCAGTCGGTATTCTTGGATGTCGCAGCTTGCATGATTTGCAACGTGACCCCGTTAATTTATGATTAGACAAAAGAGGCGCGCTGTTGCGTCATAGTGTTGATGGCTGAACCGGCAGACCTGGCCGCGCTCTACGACGCCCATGCGCCGGCGCTCCATGCTTACCTGCTGAATCTCACGCGCAGCGAGGCCGACACCCGCGACGCGCTGCAGGAGGTGTTTGTCAAGCTGGCGCGCCAGCCGCAGTTGCTGGCAAACGTGCGCGACCCGCGGGGCTTTCTGCTGCGTCTGGCTCACAACCTGGCCATTGACCTGATTCGCCGCCAATCCACCCGCCAACGGCGCCATGAACAATTGGCTGAAGAATCAGCGGCGCTTTTCGCGGCGGCGGGCGATCCCGATGAAGCGCTGTTTCGCCGGGCGCTGGAGGAGGCGCTGTCCGAATTGCCCCTCGAACAGCGGACGGTCGTCCACCTCAAGCTGTGGGAAGGGCGAACCTTCGAGGAAATTGCGCAAATCCTCGACCTGCCCCCCAACACCGCCGCCAGCCGTTATCGCTATGGCCTAGACAAATTGCGCGCCCGCTTGCGTCCCCTCCATGATGAGTTAAAACCGTGATGTGCCTATGAAAGCCGACGATTTTGAGCAAACGCTGGCCCGGCAGCCGCTAAGGCCGCCGCCCGCCGAATGGCGGGAGGCGATCCTCCGCGCCGCCCGCGCCGCCGCGCCAGCCGAAAACCGGGCCGAATGGCGGGATACCCTCGCGCTGCTGTTCTGGCCCAGCCCAAAGGCTTGGGGCGCGCTCGCAGCGGCGTGGCTGGTGATCATCGGGGCCAACCTCGCCATGAACAGCGGTGTCCCGGCCCCGGCCCCCGCGCGAACCGCCGGGGCCAATTGGCGCGAGCAACAACGGTTGATGGCCGAACTGCTGGGGGGCGGGGAAACGCAATCAATCCCCTCGGCCCCCAAACCCTCTCCGCGCAGCGAGGGGCCAGGGAATAATTCATGGGGCATCGGCCTTTTATCCGGAATTACCGGAGACGAGTTGTTGTGTCTAAGGTCGGGCTTGGGATGCTCGTCAGCGCTGTTTCCCCTCACCCCGGCCATCTCCCTCGGGGAGAGGGAGCCACGTTCGCCGGCGCTCGAAGTTATCGAAAGCCCCGGTTTCACAGGCCGCTGCCAGCAATTTTTCCCTCTCCCTAAGGGAGAGGGATTAAGGGTGAGGGGAAAGGGGGCTATCGAATACGCGGGGGTTCCGTTCACAGGCAAAGGTTTTACCGCCTGCTTTTGCTCCCCAATTTTCGGTAATAACGCTCAAAACCCGATTTCGAAGTCGGCCCTTAGCATTTCCAATCCTATTTATGGATAATCCCTCTCTTAACCCTCGTCGCCCGCGCTGGCTTCGCGTTCTGCTGAGCCTGGCCTTTATCGCGCTGGCGTTAATCACCCTGGGCGCGTTGGCGTTAACCTTTGAAGGCTGGCGCGGCACGCGCAAATGGAAAGCCTACAAGAAAGAATTGGAGACTAGAGGGGAGGTTCTGGACCTGATGGCGCTGCGACCCAAGCCGGTGCCGGACGAGCGGAATTTTGCGAAACATCCGCTGATCGCGCGGATGTTTGAGCGCCAGCCGTCGTCCGGGGAGGGCTGGAGCAACGAGCCGATGCTGCCGGCCGCCACGGCGGAGGACCGCCAGAACGACAAGCCGGCGCGCGGGCCGGTCAGGAAAAAGGACGATACCCGCCCCCTGCTGCAAATGTGGAGTGAGTATTACGTCGGCCACACTAATTTTCCACAAGCCCCCCCGGGCTCGCCCCCCGCTTTGGTCGTGCATACCGCGCTAAGCAAGCATGACGCGGACATTCAATCGCTCAAGGAGGCCATGTCGGCCCGGCCGGAATGCTATTATCCGCTGCGTTACGAAGAGGGCTTGGGAATGGTGCTTCAGCACTTGGGCAGCATGAAGCCCATCGCGCTGACCCTCCAACTCCGCGCCATTGCCAATTTGCACCTGGGCCAGGCCGAGGAGGCGTTTTCCGACCTGCGCCTCGGCTTTTTCCTGGCTGATACGATGCAGCGCGATCCCCTGCTTATAAATTTTCTGGTGCGCGCCGCGATGGACGGCCTTCTGCTGGAAGCGGTGAAGGAAGGGCTTTGTTTGCGTCGCTGGAACGATGCCCAACTGGCCTGGTTTACGGACTACCTGGGCCGGCGCAGCTACCTTGCGGATAACCTGGCCGCCCTGCGCCTGGAGCGGGCGTTTTGCCTCCACACCACCGACTTGGTCCGTCAAGGGCGCATGGTCGAGGCCGTCAGCGACTCAGAAAGCGCCGTCGCTCGGGCGGCGGTCAAAGCCCTGCCTTCGGGTATCTTCCACCATAACATGTATTACATTGCCCTGGTTCATCAGCAATATGTCCTACCGGCAATTATTCCCGGCGAGCGGCGGGTGGACCGGAAGAAAGTTGAGGCCTTTGATCGCGCCATCAATGACCCGGGACCGATGCCCTACGTAATTTTCGCGCGATTGCTGCTGCCCGCCATAAGCCACACCACCATCGCCGCCGCCCGCTGGCAATCGCTTGGCGATGCCACCATGCTGGCCTGCGCGGCGGAACGCCACCGATTGGCAACCGGCCAACTGCCCGCGCGCTTGGAGGATTTGTCCCCGAAATACCTTTCCTTTATCCCGCGCGACGTTGTTTCCGGCCAGCCGCTGGTGTTCCGCGTGGAGAACGCCGACCATTACCTGATCTATTCCCGCGGCTGGAATGAAAAAGACGAGGGCGGCCTGCTCTCGCTGAGGAAAGAAGACGGCGACTGGGGCGTGGAAATCAAACCGGCGTCCGAATGAGGCCGGGGCATAGCACCTTGGCATCCTTTCCGGATGACCATTCTACCCGACGGTTGCCCTTATTGTATGGTCTCCGGGATGCAATACACATTGGTCACCGTGGGCGGCGTTTTCCCTCTCCCCCCCCTTGTGGGAGAGGGCAGGGTGAGGGGGCGCGTATCGTTTATCCCAAGCACCCATAAGTAGTGTCTGGCGGAAAAGGCGTGGTGGAAGCACCCGCCTTGAGTTTTTATGCGCCGATGAGGCGCGAATCTTGGCGTGGCGTTTGAACTTTTTCGCGGCTTTTGGTGTCCAACCCCGCAACA
>Ga0073932_1001903_pt1 | contig 35864 bp, 24 predicted proteins | sample DewCreD2012metaG_FD_76967 | JGI IMG/M metagenome (GOLD analysis project Ga0073932, IMG submission 76967) | Hot spring sediment bacterial and archeal communities from British Columbia, Canada, to study Microbial Dark Matter (Phase II) - Dewar... ...
CGCCGATGAACACACGCTGATGTGCATCGAGCAGTTGGACCGGCTGGTCCGGCCGCCATCGGCCACGGACCTGCCCTACGCCTTGCTGTTTCAGAAGATGGAGCGGCCCTATCTGCTCTATCTGGCGCTGCTGTTGCACGACACCGGCAAGGCCCTGACGCACGGCAAACACGCCGCCACCAGCGCCAAGCTGGCCGGGCGGGTCGCCGCGCGCCTGGGGCTGGAGGCCGCCGACACCCGGGCGTTGTGCCGGTTGACGGAACACCACCTGCTGATGGCGGCCGTGTCGCAACGCCGGGACCTGCAGGACCCGGCCGTCATCAAGGGCTTCGCCGCCACCGTGGCCGATGTGGAGACGCTCAACCGGCTGACCGTGCTGACCTACGTGGACGCCCAGGCGACAAGCGACCGGTTGTGGAACGGGTTCAAAGACTCCCTGCTGCGCGCATTGCACGACCGGGCACTGAAGGCGTTGCAGGCCGAGGCGGGGACGGGTCGCCCGGTCGAGCGTTCCAAGGAGCAATTGCTGGAAGCGACCCGCGCCGTCCTGCCGAGCGGTTTTGTTGCCGAGGAACTTCAGGCCCATTGCGACGGCTTGCCCGAGCGTTATTTCCAGGTGCGCGGGGCGCGGGAAATCGCCCAAGACCTCCAGTTGGCGCACGCCTTCATGCGCCTGCAATTGTTGCCGGAGCCGCGGGCGCTGGAGCCGGTCGTGGCCTGGCAGGACGACACCGACCGGGGCTTCACGACTGTGAAGGTCTGCACCTGGGACCGGGCCGCCCTGTTCAGCCGCATCGCCGGGTCGCTCAGCGCCGCTGGCCTGAACATCCTCGCCGCCCAGGTGTTCACGCGCGCCGATGACATCGCCCTGGATACTTTTTACGTGACGGATGCCCGCACGGGCGCCACGGCCGGCGACACCCAGCGCGCGCGATTCGAGGAGCTGCTCACCCGAGTGCTCACGGGCGGGACGGTGGACTTCCGCGAACTGATTGCCCGACAACGCCCGACCCGGCCGTTCTATGCCGGCTACGAAGGCGAGCGGTTGCCCACGCGGGTTGGCTGGGACAACGACGTGTCCGAAACCCGCACGCTCATCGAGGTGGAAACTGAAGACCGCGTGGGGTTGTTGTTCGCCATCTCCGAGGCGCTGACCGGGCTGGGCCTGAACATTTCGGCCGCCATCATCTGCACCGAGCTTGGCGCGGCGATTGACAGCTTCTATGTGACCGAGATCAACGGAGGCAAAGTATTGGACGCCGACCGGTTGGTTCGGGTCAGGGACGGCCTGCTGCGGGCCATTCGGGATTTGGACCGTCTTTAGCCACCGGCCGGCCTGCGCGGTTCAGGCGCTCAGTCCCCCGGCCGCCATTTGCCGCAAAGTGGTCTTGAGAATCTTGCCCGTGGCGTTGCGCGGCAGGGCCTCCATAAACACAATGCGGCGCGGCACTTTGTAGTCGGCCAGGCGCGCCTTCAGGAATTTGTGCAACTCGCGCTCGTCAATCTGCGCCCCCTCGACCGGTGCCACGAAAGCCAGGGGCTGTTCACCCTTGCGCGGGTCAGGCACGCCAATCACAGCGGTCTCCTTGACGCCGATGAACTGGTGGATGACCTCCTCGATCTCGCGCGGGTACACGTTGATGCCGTTGACCAGCAGCATGTCCTTCTTCCGGTCAGTGATGTAGAAATACCCCTCGGCGTCCTGGTAGCCGATGTCGCCCGTGAGCAACCAGTCGCCGCGCATGGCCTTGGCGGTTTCCTCCGGTTGGTTCCAGTAGCCCAGCATCACGTTGCCGCCCCGGACACAGATCTCCCCCACGGTGTGATGCGGCAGCAGATTGCCCTGGTCGTCCTGCACGCTGACTTCCACACCGGGGATCGGCAGGCCGATTGAGCCTGGCTTGCGCCGGCCATCCAGCGGGTTCTTGGTCACCACCGGACTGGCCTCGCTCAGACCGTAGCCTTCGATGAGCGGGATGCCGAACTTGGCCTCAAAATCCATCAGTACCTGCACCGGCAACGGCGCCGCGCCGCTGATACACGCCCGCAGCGGCAGGGGCGGCTGAATGGGGGCGCTGACCATGCTGCGGTAAAACTGCGGAATGGCCGGCAGGATGGTGGCCTGCCGCTGGAGAATCTCCGCCAGGGCGTTGCGCGGCGGATGCAGCGACCGCACCAGCACGATGCTGCCCCCCACGATTAACGGCAGCAGCACACCCACGGTCAGCATGTAGCTGTGGAACATCGGCAGCAACACGGCAAACCGATCCGAGCCCACCGTGCGCAGCACCTGACGGCAACTCTCGACGTTGTGAAGCAGGTTGCCGTGCGACAACATGGCCCCCTTGGGTCGGCCGGTGGTGCCGGAGGTGTAGATCAGCGCGGCCAGATCGCCTTCCTGCCGCCGGCAAAGCCCCTCGCCAGCCGCCGGCGCCGGCAGGGCGGCAAACTGCTCCACGCGCAGCAGGCGCAAGCCCGGTCGCGCCGCGCGTAGCGCCGCTTCGTGTTTGGCCAGCAAACCGTCCGTGATCAAGACGTCAATCCCGGCGTCGGCCAGGATGAAGTTCACTTCGTCCGGCTTCAGGAAGTTGTTGATGGGCACCACAACCGCCTCGGCCAGAAACACGCCAAACAGCGCCGTGACAAACTCCGGACAGTTCACCAGCCACAAGCCCACGCGGTCGCCGGTCTTGACGCCCAGCCGTTCGGTCAACTCGCGAGCCACGGCGCGTGACTGCCTCGCCAAGTCCCCGTAGCTCAACTCGGCGGCCCCCCAAAAGATGGCGGTTTTTCCCTGTTCCGCATCCGCAGTGGCCAGAAAGGCGGTGGCCAGATTCATGGCCAGAGGGTAGCCAGGAGACCGGCGCGCGGGCAAGCCGGCAGTGGGCCGGCGATTTGTTGTCGGCCCACTTGACTTCGCAACAGGGGCAGGGGATGATGCGCCGTCATGAGGTAACTCCCCTCGTTTGGCCACGTTGCGGGACGCATCCTGTCTCGGAGTGCCGTAATCAAAGGAGTTGTGTCAATCGTTATGAAAAACGCGAACTCATGCCGAATTCTGGCTGCCTGGCTGCTGGCTTGCGCTGGCGCACCGCACTCCTGGGGGCAACAACCTACACTAGTTGACTCTCTGGACCTGCTCGGAGCGACCTGGACAATCAGCGGCGCGCCCTCCTGGATTGGGCAGACCACGGGCGCGCACGATGGCGTGGACGTGGCGGGCCTGGTGTCGCCGACCCCTTTCACGTCGTACGAGTATGCGGAGCTGTCCACGGTGGTGAACGGCCCCGGCCTGATCCGGTTCTGGTGGAAGCTGGACAACACCACCAACGCCGCGGGGCTTTTGTCCGGCGCATACGCCTCGATGTCGGTCCAGGGACTCTACTACACCAATGCCACGGCCAATACCGGCTGGACTCTGGTGGAGATGCCGGTACCGCATTACGGCTCGAACTTGGTGCGCTGGGAGTACGGTCGTTGGATGGCCTACGAAACCGGCCAGGACGCCGCGTGGGTGGACGAGGTGACCTTTGTTCCCACCACACCGTTCCCGCCACTTATTACGAACAGCCCGGAGAGCAGGTCGGTTTTCACCGGCGGGACGGCCCGGTTCGCCGTGGGCATGGACGGGACACCGCCCTTCTACTACCAATGGCGACGTAACAGCGAGGCCATTGCGGGCGCGACCGAAGGCACGTTGCGGCTTTTCAACGTGTCCGCGGCCGACGTCGGCAGTTACGACGTCGTGGTCACCAATCTGCTGGGACGACAGACCAGCGCCCCGGCCCTGTTGAGCCTGCTGCCTCCGATTTCCATTCCTACCGCCCTGGATGCCCCGAATTTAGTCTGGCAAACAGGCGCAGACGGGCAGTGGTTCGGCCAGACGAACATCACCCATGACGGCACCGACGCCGTGCAAACCGGGGGGTCGCCGGACAGCATGGGCGGCTACGCCTATCTCATCACCACGGTCAACGGACCGGGCACCCTCAGCTTCTGGTGGAAATCCGAGTTTCAGGGCCTGACGTTTGAAATCACCAACAGCACCGGCACGGTGGCCTGGACCAGTTCAGACTGGATTTCGGATTGGAGCCAGAAAGTCTTCGAGTTGAACGAAGGCGCACACACCCTGATCTGGAGTTACTTCATGATGCACCATCACGGGGACATGGAATTCGACAGCAAAGCCTTCCTGGACGAAGTGGTGTGGAGCGGCGGCGGCACGCCGCCGCCCGGGTTGCAACTGATTGCGCCCGGATTCAACAGCCAGCACCAGTTTCAATTCAGCTTCCAGAGCGCCAGCGGCAAGCGCTACTTCGTGGAGTTCCGCGACGCCCTGACCGAGGGCGCGTGGTCCGCCTTGTACGACGTGGACGGCAACGGCAGTCTGATCACCGTGACGGATCTCAGGACGTCGGCTGGTCCAAGGTTTTACCGAGTTCGGGTGCAGTAGCCGCTCCGGCCAAGGGGGCCGTGGTGGCGGGTGGTTGGCTCGGTTGGACGGAAGACTCGGCCCGCAGCAACTGCTGGCGGCTAAGCCGGCAGGGGCTCGTGGATGCAACGGCTTGCCGCCGGCAGCGGTGTGCCGTCCGAGGCTTCGGGGTATTCGAACACCCTCCCCTCGTGGTTGCGCAAGACGAGGCGGTCGCCATTCCGGCTCAACACGTAGTCCGGACCGATCGGCACCTTGCCGCCGCCGCCCGGAGCGTCAATCACGTAGGTCGGCACGGCGTAGCCGGTCGTGTGGCCGCGCAAGGCCTCCATGACCTCCAGCCCGCGGCGCACGCTGGCCCGCAGGTGCGCCGAGCCGTGGATCAGGTCGCACTGGTAGAGGTAGTAAGGCCGCACCCGGCACATCAGCAATTTCTGCACGTGCGCCTTCATGACCTCCGGGTCGTCGTTTACGCCGCGTAACAGGACCGACTGGTTGCCCAGCGGGATGCCCGCGTCGGCCAGCCGTTCCAGCGCCGCCCGCGCCTCCAGCGTCAACTCCCGCGGATGATTCGAGTGGATGCTGACAAACAGGGGGTGGTGGCGCTTGAGCACGGCGCACAGGCCGGGCGTCACCCGTTGGGGCAGAAAAATGGGCACACGCGTCCCGATGCGCACCAGTTCGACGTGTCGAATGGCGCGCACGGCCGCCAGCAGCCGGTCCAGTTTCCGGTCGGCAAACAGCAACGGGTCGCCCCCGCTCAGCAATACGTCGCGCACCTCGGTGTGCTGGCGGATGTAATCCAGTTGCGCCGTCAGGTGAGCCTGGAAATTGTGCGCAGCGGCGCTGCCGACCAGTCTTGACCGCGTGCAGTACCGGCAGTAAGCCGCGCACCGGTCCGTGGCCAGGAGCAACACGCGGTCGGGGTAGCGATGCACCAGCCCCGGCACGGGCGAGTGCGCCTCTTCTCCGCACGGGTCGCGCATCTCCCACGGGGCGGTGTGTGTCTCCTCGACACGCGGCACGACCTGCCGCCGGATGGGACACCAGGGGTCTGCGGGATCAATCAGGCTGAAAAAATACGGGGTGATGCCCACCGCCAAACGCCGCTGGGCCAGGCGCGCGCCGGCCGCTTCCTCCGGGGTCAGCGTGGGCAGCAGCCTGGCAAGCTGGTCCGGCGTGCTGATGCGGTTGCGGAGCTGCCAGCGCCAGTCGTTCCATGACGCCTCTGGCACATCACCCCAGCGCCCGCGTCCGGCCGAGACAAACTGCTTGAGCGCAGCGCCTCGTCCGTCCTCGTCCTCGCCGACTCCATGGGAATCCGGGTTTGCCATGACTGGCGAACTATAGGTTTGACCGGAAACGTGTCAAGCGACCCGTCCCCGGGGTGTTGATGGGGCCGTGGGGCGGCGCGCAGGCCCGTTTGCCCTGGGAAACGGGCCTTGCAGCCGGCACCACGGCGCCTCCTCGGTCCACTGACGGAAGTCGGCGGGCCTGCCCAGCCCGCACGCCGGGGCAGCCCTCAACCGGTCCTGGCTGACCAACCACGGGTTCAGAACGTGTAGGTGATCTTGGCGAACAGGCTCTCGCCCGAATCCTCCGTGTCGTTCTCGACATCGTTGTAGGCGGCGTAGAACCAGGCGCGCCGTCGAAATTCCCAGCCGTAGATCAGGCTGTAGTTGTGCAGCTCCTGGGCGCGCATCTGGATCGAGCCTTTGATCCACATGTTGGCGCGCAGGAACAGGTCGAACACCACCCGGTTCAGCCAGACCGTGTCGCGGCTGCCATCCGGCTGGTCCTCAAACCGCACGGTCAGTTCCTCGCTGATGGGCAGGCGTTCCCAGAACTTGAGCCGCTTGGCCAGGGCTACCTCGTGGTATCGCGTCTGCTCAAATTCGCCCAGCGCGTAGTCCAGGTTCACGGCCTTGTAGTAATCCGAGGCCCACAGGTCCAGGCCGAAGGCCGTGCGGTGGTTGTGATGGGGGCGGTGGTACTGCTGCGAGTGGCGGACGCCCACGGCCAGGTCGTTGCGAAACACTGTCCGCAGATAGCCGGCGTGGTCGTGGAGTGACCGCTCGCCGGCATGATCCAGGGCGTACTGGAAATCGTAGCCCACTCGGACTTCTTTGTACCAGCCCTTGCCGGCGGTCTGGTAATAGTCCACCTCGAAGACCGGCCCGAAGAGATCGCGGCGCGGGATGTAGCCCAGGAGGGGATTGAACGTCTCGGTGATGGCCAGATAGGCAAGCTCCCACGACCAGGGATAGCGGTTATAGACAATGGCGGCGCTGCCCAGGAAGTCCGTGCCGTCGCGCGGGCTGCCGTTTGCCGGGGCAAGGTCCTCGTCCGCCACGGCTGTTTGGAAACGCACCCGCCAGTCGTCGTTGAAAAAGATGCTGCCGTCCACGCTGCCCACCGCCGAGTGGCCCTCCTTCAGCGCGGAGCAGGCCCCGTAGTAGCCAAGGTAGGAGCGCTCCCGCAGATGTTGGGTCAGATACAGCACGGTCGAGTTGCCGTGGAACCCGCCGTCGTGGGCCACCCGACTTTGCAAATTCTGGAACAGAAACGAGCCGTTGGGCAGCAAGCCGCTGGACTTCAGGCCGGCGTCAATGTCCGTAAACCGCCGGCTGTAGTAGAGTTGGTGCGGCATCTTCACCAGGTCCTCGCCCTCCCGGAAGAACAGCCGCTTCTCCGGCAGGAAACGCTCGGTGTCGCGCAGCTCGATGGTGTCGGCGTCCGCTTCGATCTGGCCGTAATCCGGGTTGAGCGTGAGCGCCGCCGTGATGGCCGGCGTCAGGCGCGTGCCGACATCCAGGCCCACGCTCGGCTCGACCTTGGTCTGGCCGTCGAACGCGGCCAGGACGCTGACATACGGGGTGAACTCCCAGTTCCGGTCGAACGGCGCGCCCGCCAGGTTGACGCCCGTCAAGTGGCCGAAGTGGCGCGGTTTGTAAGTGTCCGTGGCGCTGAAACTCCAGAAACTGGTCACATCAGTGCGGCGTTGCAGGCGGGTGACGTTGAAGCCCCAGCGCTGCCCGTCCCTGCGAAAGAAGTTCAGCACCTTGAGCGGGATGCGCATCTCGAAGGTCCATCGGTCGGCCAACGTCTTGGCGGCGCAGTCCCAGTCCGCCGACCAGCCGTAATTGAACTGTCCGGACGGCCCCTCGCTGGCATCGGCGCGCGTGCCCAGCGGATTGGTGAAGAAGGCGTACTTGCCCCGGTGGTTGTGCGGCGGATCGAGATGAATCTCCACCCAGTCGTCCCCGATAAACGGCCGATCCTGCCGTTGCTCCGTGGCGTGAATCTCCGCCATGTTGCTGTCCAGACACTCCACGCCGATGTAGAGGAACTCCCGGGTCATGGCCAGGCGGATGAGCGTTTGCTCGACGGCCGGTTGGTGAGTGCGCGCGTCCACCAAGCCCGTGCCGACCTCGCACGCTTGCCAGAATGCCTCGTCCAACAGGCCGTCCACGGTCAGTTCGGCGTCCACGTGAAGCACGCTCAACGCGGGCACTTGGGCATCCGGAGAAGTATGCGCCGCCAAAGGCGGCCGAAGCAGAAGCAGCCCCGCCAACATCAGCAACGCGCGCCCGGCCCGTGCGCCCGGTGGCTGCAGCCCAAGGCGACCGTGCTTCGACACCCCGCCGCTCCACCGAACGCGGCGGCGACCGGCCGACCAGGCACTTCTGCTCAACGCCGCCACAAGTGCAGCACGGCGGCGTCGGCCCCCGGCGCTTTCAGCACCTGACGCGCACCACCCGGCATGGCCGTAGCCGGGGTGATTTGGCCCGTTACCGGATGGACCCATTCCCCCTGCAGCGTCCCTTGAGCGGCTGAAAGGTCCACCGTGACCTCGCCTCCACCAGGCAAATAGACCACATACTCCTGACCCGCTTGAGCCAAGCAGTAGCCGCCGGAGGCCAGGTCAGACCGCGGGAGCATGGCGGCCAGGTTCACCCGGTCAGCCAGTTGACGGGCGACACCCAGGGCGCGTCGCACCGACTCCCAGCGGCCCGGCTTCTTGCCACGCAACACGCCTTGCTTGTAAGGGTCCATGAACAGTGGCTGGTGCCCGCGGGTGAAAGTTTTCCACACCCAGACCGCGTCGCCGCCAATGCCCCACAAATGGTCCGTGTCGCTCAGGACCACCTTGCGCCCGTCAGCCGGAGGCGGATTGGTGCGGTAGTTGAACGGCCCGGCATCGGGGTTGGGCGACACCCAATCGGCCGGGCTGTTGAACAAGGTGGTGTTGGCGCCGCGCTGGCCGGGATCGCGCGCGTATTGGAAAGTCATGCCCACCGGATGTTGCTTGGGCTTGCGCTTCTCGTAATCGTGGACGAACCGAATGAAGTGCTCCTGCCAAGCCGTCGAGTATGCGCCGCTCTCATTGGCAATCTCGTACAAGACGTTGTCCAGGTCGTTGAGCGTGTCCACGACCTTGCGCACATAAGCTTCCTGCACGCGCGTGACCGCTGGCCCCTGCAGGGTATGCACCTCCAAGCCGTGACCATCACCGTTCTCATCCACCAGCAAGCCGTTGATGTGATTGGACAGGTGGAACGGATGCGCCGCCCACGCCCCGGCCACGTGTTGCAAGCCCCAGCCCTCGAACAGCATCACGGACACGTAGATGCCCCGGGCTTGCGCCGCCTCGACCCGCGCGCGCAGTCGTTGGAAATACCCCGGGTCGAACCGCTCCAGATCGAACCTGGGTTTGCCGTCCAAGGCCAGGCCCGGCCCGGTGCGCGCCCAGGGATGCGGGGCGGCCACGAGGCGTTTGGCCGGTTCCTCCCCGTTGGCTGCCGTGTCCCACGAAACCAGTTCCCAGCGCCAGAGCCGGATAAAGTTGTGATGGTGCTGCTGCAGAAAATCCAGGTAGGCGTCGAAGTCGAACGGCGCCGGTGGATCGGTCTCGCCCATGTCCTGCAAATTGTCCCAAGTGTGCGCGCCGGTCAGATACACAGCCCGCTGGCCATCGGCCGTGAAGTAGCGCGGGTTGCCGGGATGCACCCGTAGCAGCCCGCGCGCTGGCTCGGACGCTTGCGCGTTGGCCCAGGTCAAAACGACCAAGAGCGCCACCAGTCTCGTTGGAAACAGTCTGTGAGGTCTCATCATGCCGCATCCGTCCTATGCCTCGGCCAGGGCGGCTCTACTTTGGGTCGGCTTGGTTGACGAATCAAGCCCGTTCAGCCGTCCATGACCTGACCGGCCCCCGGCTTGCCGCTTCGAGGAAATGCCGTCCTGGCTTGGGCGGTGACCGGGCAGGTTGCCGGGAGCATCGCAAGCCGGAAGGCTGGCGCAGACGACGCCTGATGGTTGTGTCCGGATGCGCCCGCGCAAGCCGCCTGTTCGATTCGGCGCGTGACATGGCGCACCGGTGGGGCTAGAAAACTGCCGCCGTGTGGCATTGCCGTGCCCGATGAACTCACTCTGGCCGAAACTGACACCGTGGGTAGCCATGTTGACGCCGCTGACCGCCTTTTCAGCCCGGATTGTCCCGGACCTGCTGGTTTTCAATGCCGCTGTTCGCACCATGGACGCCGAGCAGCCCCAAGCCGAGGCTGTCGCCGTGCTGGGCAACCGCATTGTCGCCGTCGGCTCGTCCAAGGAGCTGCGGGCGCTGGCCGGCCCGGCCACGAGGCTCGTGGATGCAGCCGGGCGCTCGGTGTTGCCGGGGTTTAACGACGCCCACGTGCACTGGCTGAGCGGCGGGTTTTCCCTCACCAACGTGGACCTGCGGGATGCCGCGTCCCCCGCCGAGCTGGCCCGGCGTCTGGAAGCCTTCGCCCGGCAACTGCCCAAGGGCCGCTGGATTCTTGGCGGGGACTGGGACCACGAGAAGTTCCCGGATGGGCAGTTGCCCACGCGTCGGGATATTGACGCCGCGACGCCCGAGCATCCGGTTTTTGTAACCCGTCTGGACGGTCACATGGCTCTGGCCAACAGCCTGGCCCTCAAGCTGGCCGGGGTCACCGCCCAAACCCAGGACTTGCCGGGCGGCCTCATCGTGCGCGACGCACGGGGCGAGCCGACCGGGATTCTCAAGGACGCAGCCATGACCCTGGTCGAACGGGTGATTCCCCCACCGTCCTGGGAGGAGAAGCTGGCGGCAGCCCGGGCCGCCACCCGGCACGCCGCGATGTTGGGGGTGACAAGCGTCCAAGACATGTCGGCCGAGGCCGACGTGGGGCTTTACCAATACCTGCTGGAGACGGGTGAGCTAAAGACCCGCATTTACTGCGCCCGTTCGATTGTGTCGTGGGATGTGGCCGCCCGGGCGGGGTTACGCGCCGCTTTCGGCAACGCCTGGGTGCGATGCGGCGCGCTGAAGGGCTTCGCCGATGGCAGTCTGGGTTCAACGACGGCCTATTTCTTCGAGCCGTATCGCGACGCGCCGCACACGCGCGGGCTGCTGGCGGACCAGATGCTGCCGGACGGGGCGATGCTGGAACGGGTGCGGGCCGCTGACCGGGCCGGTCTGCACGTCATGATCCACGCCATCGGCGACGCCGCCAGCAAGCTGGTGCTCGACATTTACGAGCAGGTGGCGCGAGAGAACGGCCCGCGTGACCGGCGTTTTCGCATTGAGCACGCCCAACATCTGCGACCCGAAGAAATCCGCCGCTTCGCCTCGCAGCGGGTCATTGCTTCCATGCAGCCCTACCACTGCGCCGATGACGGGCGCTGGTGCGACAAGCGCATCGGCCCGGGACGCGCCAAGGGCACGTATGCCTTCCGGTCGCTGTTGGACGCCGGCGCGACCCTGACCTTCGGCACGGATTGGACAGTTGCGCCGCTCAATCCCATGGAAGGCCTGAAGGCCGCCGTCACCCGACAGACCCTGGACGGACGGCACCCAACCGGCTGGGTGCCGGAGCAGAAAATCACCCTGGACGAGGCCGTCCGCGCCTACACCGTCGGCTCGGCTTATGCCGAGTTTCAGGAGCAGGTCAAAGGCTCGATCCGCCCCGGCATGCTGGCGGACCTGGTGATGCTGGACCGCGACATCTTTGCAATGCCTGCGACCGAACTGGACCGGGTGAAGGTGCTGCTCACCGTGGTGGACGGCCGGGTCGTTTACGAGGCCGCGCGCTGAGGATAATAGGCCAGAGGCGCGGCAGGCCCAGAACCGGGGGCTGGGCCGGGCAGTGGCTGAATCCGCGGGGCGTTGACTGCACACAGTTCGGCACTCGCCCGCGCGCCGCGGCAAAGGCGAATGCCGACGTGGCCATGCAGTTGGGCACTGGGCGCAGCCGGAGGCGCGGGCAGGCCCGCCCGCGGTTGACAGCCGGGCGTTGTCAACTATCTTGCGCCGCCATGCTAAGCATTACTAGTGTTCGTTGGGGACTTGTTATGGGCGTATGCGCCGCCGCCTTCGCGCCACTGAGGGGGGCGGATTGGCCGCATTGGCGTGGGCCGGAGGCCAACGGCGTGTCACGGGAAACCGGCTGGACCTACCAGTGGCCGGCAGGCGGCCCCAAGCAGCTTTGGAAGGCGCGCGTTGGCACGGGCTTCTCGTCTTTCGCCGTGGCCCAAGGGCGGGTTTACACCATGGGCAACGCCAATGACACCGACACGGTGTTTTGCTTCGACGCGGCGACCGGGCGGGAACTGTGGAAGCACAGCTACCCCTGCCCGCTGGACGCCAAGTACTACGAGGGCGGCACCAGTGCCACGCCCACCGTGGACGGCGAGCGGGTTTACACCTTGAGCAAACGGGGCGAGGTCTTCTGCCTGGACGCCGCCCGAGGCACGGTGATTTGGTCCAAGAAGCTGGCGGACGAGCTGGGCGCCAAGGTGCCCACCTGGGGGTTTGCCAGTTCGGCTTATGTGGCGGGCAACCTCATCCTGTTCAACCTGGGCGGCGCCGGCACGGCCCTGGACAAACAGGACGGCAAAGTGGTCTGGACCAACGGCAAGGAGGAGGCCGGCTATTCGACCCCCGTGCCGTTCCAGGCCGAAGGCCAACCCGCCGTGGCCCTGTTCACCAAGCAGCACGTCGTCGCCGTCCGCGTGAGCGATGGCCAGGAACTGTGGCGTTATCCGTGGAAGACCAGCTACGACATCAACGCTGCCGACCCCATCGTGTCCGGCGACCAGGTGTTCATCTCCTCCGGTTACAATCACGGTGCGGCGCTGCTGCGCGTCAGCGGCAACAAGGTCGAGAAAGTCTGGGAGAACAAGGCCATGCGCAACCACTTCAACAGTTGTGTGCTGTGGCAGGAACATCTCTACGGGGTGGACGAGTCCGAGTTGCGCTGTCTGACTTGGGCCGGAGGCGAGGTCAAATGGACCGACCGCGCCTTTGGCAAAGGCTCGCTGATCGTGGCCGACGGCAAGCTCCTGGGGCTGAGCGAGCGGGGCGAGCTGATCGTGGCCGAGACCACGCCCGCCGCCTTCAAGCCGCTGGCCCGCGCCCAGGTCTTGGGCGGCAAATGCTGGACCACGCCCGTGCTGGCCAACGGCCGCGTCTATTGCCGCAACGCCGCCGGCGATGTGGTTTGTCTGGACGTCACCGGCAAGTAGGCGGCGGCCTGGAGGTCACCAGGCGAAATCCACCCCAACCCGCCCGCAACGCGTCCTCACGGTCCTCCCGCCGGTGCAGCCGCTCGCGCCTCCGAGTCGCGGCAGGCCCACACACCGCCCGGGTGGTTTTTTTTCTTTCCGGCGACAACCCCGCCCGCTACAAGAAGAAGCGGTTGACCCGGCGGGTGGGAGGCTCGCTCGTGCGGCCACACCGCCCAGCTCAACGTGCAGTGTTTGGAAAACGCAACGATTCGGAGACCGATGCCGATATACGAATTTGCCTGTCCCAAATGTCGCCGGATTTACAGCTTCCTGTCCAAGCGCGTGAATCCGGATCACCTGCCCACTTGCCCCAAGTGCGGCAACAAGGACCTCGTCAAGCAGATCAGCCGCTTTGCCGCCCCCAAGGGCCTCAAAGAGCCGGCGGCCAAAGCCGACGCTGACACCGAGTCGGGCGGCCCGCCCATGCCCGACATGGACGATGCGCGCATCGAGCGCGCCATGACCGAGCTGGAACGCGACATGGAGCATCTGGACGAGAACAACCCGCGCCACATGGCCTATATGATGCGCAAGATGAAGGACCTGATGCCCGCGGGCACGATGCCCAAGGAACTGGACGTCGCCATCAAGCGCCTCGAAGCCGGCGAAGACCCGGAAAAGATCGAAGAGGACATGGGCGACGTGCTGGGCGATTTCATGGGCGGGCCGGAGGACGAGGAAGGCATGGGCGGCATGGGCGGTTACACCCACGACAGCGGTCTCTACGACTACTGAAACAGCCGCGTGCCGGGGCGGCCGGCTTTTTCCGCGGTTCAGGTTCGCCCACCGCGGGCAACCGCACCCGACTGCTATGCCGGGCCGCCGAGGGAAGTGGCGGATTTTCGGGTTGAGCCAACGCCGGATGACCGTAGGCTGGGGCGCATGGATCATTCACCCGGTTTTCTGGCCCTGGTCAACGAAGCCAAGAAACGCATCCGCGAAGTCACCGTGGCCGAAGCCCGCGCGCGGTTGGCGGTCAACCCCCAGGCGGTCTTGCTCGACGTGCGGGAAGACCACGAGTGGCAGGCCGGTCATGCAGCCGAAGCCGTGCATTTGGGCCGCGGCATTTTGGAACGCGACATCGAGCGGCGCTTCCCGGACAAGTCAACCGAGATCCTCATGTACTGTGGCGGGGGCTATCGGTCCGCGCTCACAGCAGACGCGGCTCAACGGATGGGCTACCGCAACGTGGCCTCCATCATCGGCGGCTACCGCGCCATGCTGGCGGCCGCTTGGCCCATGAAGGGCGAGGCGTAACTCCCGCCAGCCAAGCGCCCGACGACCGCCCTGGTCGCCCTGTCCCCAGCCATGATTGCGGCGATTGACCCTCAACCGGCCGGCGCGGACCTTGTGGCGCAGGTGGAGGCGCTGTTTTCGCCGACCGGCCTGCTGGCGCGGGCGAAGAACTTCGAATACCGCCCCCAGCAGCAGGCCATGGCCGTGGCGGTCGCCCGCGCGCTCACCGAGGGGCACCATTTGGCGGTCGAGGCCGGCACCGGCGTGGGCAAGAGCCTGGCCTACCTGATCCCCGCGATTCTCTTCGCGGTTGGCCATCACAAGAAGGCCGTGGTGTCCACTTACACGATCAACCTGCAGGAGCAACTGACCGAGAAGGACCTGCCGCTGCTGGAGCGGATTCTGCCGGTGCAGTTCAGCTTTGCCATGCTCAAGGGCCGGGCCAACTACCTGTGCACCCGACGCCTCCACAAGGCGGTCCAACAGGCCCAGAGCCTCTTCACCTCGCCCGAGCAGGCCGAGCTGCAGCGTATCCTGGACTGGTCCAAACGCACCGCCGACGGCAGCCTGTCGGACTTCGATGTCGAGCCGGACCCGAAGGTTTGGGCGCTGGTCTGCTCGGAGCGGGGCATCTGTTCGCCCAAGAGCTGCGGGTATCCGTCCGACTTCGCCAAGCTGCACGGGCCGTGCTTCTTTCAACGCGCCCGCCAGCGCATTCTGTCGGCGGACGTCGTGGTGCTCAACCACACCCTGTTTTTCACGCTCCTGGGCGGGGCAGATGAGGACACCGACGAGCAGGGTGGCGTGCTGTTCAAGAACGATTTCGTCATCTTTGACGAGGCCCACAACGTCGAACAGGTCGCCGCCCGCCACATCGGCGTGAGCCTTTCCAGCGCCCAACTGCGCTACACGCTGCACCGGCTCTGGAACCCGCGCACCGAAAAAGGCCTGCTGGCCACGCTGCGCAAGGGGGCCGCGGTGCGGCTGGTGGCCGAGCTCCTAAACGAGGCGGAGGCCTTTTTCGGGGATGTGGAGTCGGCCTGCGATGCCCTCGCAAGCCGGCGCAGCCCCGAAGCCGGGGCGGCCGAGGCCGCGGAGCCGTCCGGGCGGGGCAAACGCCGGGCCTGGTCCGAGGTGCGGGTGCGCCGACCGGACTTTGTGGCCGACCGGCTCGGGTTGCCGCTGCAACGGCTGCGCGAGGCAGTCAGCGAGCTGATTCGCACCAGCGAAGACCGGGAAACCGGCGAGGAACTGATGGAGTGCAACCGGCGGCTGGGCGAATTGCGGGAGGCGCTGGCCGTGTTCCTCAGCCAGAGCGCGACCGACCATGTTTACTGGGTCGAGCGGGCCGGCAAGGCGCAGCAACTGCTCACCCTCAACGCGGCCCCGGTGGAAGTGGCGCCGTATCTGCGCCGGCGGCTTTTCGAAAGCGCCACGAGCATCATCATGACCAGCGCCACCCTGGCCACCTCGGTGGGCCGGCCCTCGGCCCGGGCCAAAACCGCGTCGGCCGCGGCCGGCGCGCCGGATGCGCTGGCCTATTTCGTGCAACGGGTGGGCGCGGAAGCGGCGCAGCGGTTGCAAGTGGGCACGCCGTTTGACTACCAGCAGCAAATGAAGCTGTTCGTCGTGCGTCAGATGCCCGACCCGCGCGCCGCCGGCTATCGCGAGGCGTTGGAGCACTGGATCGAGCATTTTGTCACGCTCACCCACGGCAAGGCCTTTGTTCTGTTCACCAATTTCCAACTGATGCTGGAGCTGGGCCGGGCGATGCAGCCGTTCTTCGAGCGGCTGGGGGTGGTGTGTCACGTGCAGGGTACCGGCACCCCGCGCTCGACCCTGCTGGAGCGGTTCAAGGACGACGTGGACTCGGTGTTGTTTGGCACGGACAGTTTCTGGCAGGGGGTGGACGTGCCCGGCGAGGCGCTCAGCAACGTGATCATTACCCGCCTGCCGTTTGCCGTGCCGGACCATCCGTTGATCGAGGCGCGCATCGAGGCCATTGAGGCCCGCGGCGGCAACGCCTTCACCGAGTTTTCGCTGCCGGAAGCCATCCTCAAGTTCCGCCAAGGCGTCGGCCGCCTCATCCGCACCAAGACCGACCGCGGCATTGTGGTGGTGTTGGATAACCGGATTCTGACCAAGCGCTACGGCCAGGCCTTCTTGGACGCGCTGCCCCAATGCCCTATCGAAATCGTCTGACGCCGGCCGTCAGCTTCCGGGGCGGGCCAGCAGGCGGCTCAGCGTGGCCTCGACGCTGCGCGGGCTGTAGGGCTTGGACAGGAAATTGACGCCCTCCTGCAGGTCCAGGTCGGTATCCTGGGAATCCGCGCTGTAACCGCTGCAATAGACCACCGGCAGGTCCGGGCGGTCGGCCTTCAGGCGGTCGGCAAGCGCCCGGCCGTTCAGGCTGCCGGGCATTACCATGTCCGTCATCACCAGGTCAACGGCCGCCCGGTGTTGCTGCCAGAGGACCAGGGCCGCGTCGCCGTTGGCAGCGGCCAGCACGTGGCAGCCCAACCGCTTGAGCATCCGCTCCGCCACCACGCGCAGCGCGTCTTCGTCCTCCACCAACAGCACGGTCTTGCCGCGCAGAACGGCCGTGGCCTCCGGCGGCGGGGCGGCCGCGACAGGCCGGGCCGGCAGCCCGGCGGCCTCGGGCGGGCCAGCGTGGATGGGCAGAAACAGGCGAAACGTTGTGCCAGCGCCGGGGGCGCTGTCCACCTCGATCCAACCCCCGTGCTGACGGACAATCCCGTAAGCGCTGGGCAGCCCCAACCCGCTGCCCTGCCCCACTTCCTTGGTCGTAAAAAACGGCTCGAACAACCGCGCCCGCGTGGCGGCGTCCATGCCCCGGCCCGTGTCGGTTGCCTTCAGACAGACAAACTGGCCCGGGCGCGCATCCCGATGCGCCAGCGGCATGTCCGGTTCAACTTGAACCGCTTCGGCCCCAAGCGTGAACCGGCCGCCGTCGGGCATCGCGTCGCGGGCGTTGAGCGCCAAGTGGGCTACCACCTGGGTCAAGGCGCGGGGATCGGCATGGACGCGGGGCAATCCGGCCGGGCACTCGATGCCCAGACCGACGTTTTCGCCCAGCAGCTCGTGCAGCATCGGGTCGAGCTGGCGCAACAGTTGAGCCAAATCGAGCGGCTGCGGGCGGAAGATTTGTTTGCTGCCAAAAGCCAGCAACTGCCGGGTCAGCGCCACGGCCCGTTGGGCCGACGTGTCAATCACCTCCAGCGCCTGCGCCACTTCCGCAGCCAGACCCGGCTGGGCACGGGCCAGTTGGGCATGGCCGGTGATGATGGCCAGGATATTGTTGAAATCGTGGGCGACACCGGCGGCCAGTTGGCCAATGGCCTCCATCTTCCGGGCCTCAATCAATCGGGCCTGCATCTGCCGGTGCTCGGTCACATCCTGCGCCAACAGGAGCTGGTACGGCTGGTCGGCGACACCGAGCGGTTCGGCCGACAGCACAATGTCGCGCAAGCCGCCGCCGCGGACGCGGAATTGACAGGCCATGTTGCGCAGCGCCGTCCGTTGGCGCACCGCCTCGTCCAACCGCGCGGCCACGTCCGCCTCGACAATCAGGCCCAACTCGACCGGCGCGCGCCCGACGACCTCCTGGCGCGCATAGCCCAACATTTGCAGAAAGGCGGGATTGGCATCGAAGAACCGCTGGTCAGCCGCCGTTTGCAGGGCCAAGGGCAGCGGGCTGACGTGAAAGGCGCGGGTAAATCGCTCTTCCGAAAGCCGCAGTGCCGCCGTCCGCTCCGCCACCGCACGGTCCAGGTCCTCGATCCGCATCCGGGCCTGCCGGCTTAATCGCCACTTGGTGCTCAGCGTGTGGGCCAGTTGTAGGACCTCCAGGCTGTCGAACGGTTTCTTGAGAATGACCAAACTGTCCGACGCACGAAACCGCTCGTAAAGCGCCTCCCAGGAGTAGTCCGAGTAGGCCGTGCAAATCACCACCTGCAGTTCCGGCTCGGCCTGCCAGAGCCGCTCGATGGTTTCGATGCCGTCCCAGCCCGGCGGCATGCGCACATCCACAAACGCCAGCACGTAGGGGCGCTCTTCCTGCCGGGCGTGCAACACCTTGGCCAGCGCCTCCTGCCCCTGAAAGGCCGAGTCCACTTGAAACGTCGTCTCGATACCCCGACCGACCTCCTCCGGGAACAACATGGCCTCGGCACTTCGGAGCAGGAACGCCGTGTCCTGGGTGGGACAAAGAATCTTCCGGAAATCCTCGTGAATCGCCGGGTTGTCGTCCACCACCAACACGCGCACGCACGACGGCGCAGGCCTGCCCGAGTCGGGCAATGTAGAAGGGTGAGTCATCACGCCGCCCCGCCGATGGGCCAGTACCCGACCACACGGCCGGCGAAACGCTCGGGCCTCAGGGCCAGCCGCCAAGGAAAGCCAATTCGGTGCAACCAGACGCCACGACCGGCTCGCCGCGCTGAGATTGGCGCGCCGCTACTCATCCGACCCGGGAGTTTCTCGTCGCTCGCTGCCACAATCGCGTCTGTTGTTGCATTTTGACTTGATGCCAGAATACCCCAAGGCCGGGCTTGGGCAAGGCCGCATTGGTTGTAAGGAATCGTCTGACAGGATTCCCGGGCCGTCTCCCCAACCGGGTGGTCGCTAATCCACCCCGACTCGCCGCGTTCCTGCCAACCCGCCCCCGGCAGTCAGCCGCTGTTTGCCTGCAAGCGGTGCGAAACAACTCGCCGGCCCGAAACCTCGGCCTGGACCGTCCTGCCAACTGCCGGTCGGCCCACAACCGCCCGGGCCAAGCCGGGACTCGGCGGCCCACTGCATCCAGCGCTCTCGGGGGGCCGACACGAGATGGCTTCTCGGCCAGCGGCCGTGGGATGGCGCAGCCGTGCGGACTGCTTCGTGTTGGCTCAAGGGGGTTTGTTGAAAACTTCTGACAAATTGGTGCCCGCGACAGGATTTGAACCTGTACGGTGTTACCCACTAGAACCTGAATCTAGCGCGTCTGCCAATTCCGCCACGCGGGCACGCCAATCGGCGCCACCAGTTCATACAGTCAGCCCCACGCCAACGCAAGCCCGAATCCTACTGCACCAGACCGCCGGCCCAACGCTGCGCCACCGACCCGTCTTGCAGCCCGGTCACACACTCACCACCAACGCCACGGATGGGTGACGGTCCGGGTGTCCATGCGGCCACACCCCAGCGCCGATCGAGCAAGACCGCCCGTTTCCGGCTCGCCGCCTGCGCTGCCGCGTGTAACCTGCGGTCATGACGGAATCGGCTTTCCCCAAGCGGGTGAATCGCACCCGGGTGGCGTGGCGCGGCCGCACGCTGACCTTTTTTGCCGGCTGTGATTACTTCCGCATGACGACCCACCCGGCGGTGCTTCGAGCGGTGACGGAAGTGTTGGCAGGCGACGGCCTCAGCGTGGCCGCCTCGCGCCTCACCACGGGCAATCACCCCATCTACCGCCGGCTGGAACGCGCCCTGGCCCGGTTCTTTGGCACCGAGGCCGCCCTGTTGCTCCCGGCCGGTTACATCTCGAACATGGCCGTGACCCAGGCTCTGGCAGGCCGCATCACCCACGCGCTGATTGATGAAAAGGCCCACATGTCTCTGGCCGATGCAGCGTTGTTTCTCCAATGCCCGGTCCTGCGTTTCAACCATGGCGACCCGGCTGACCTGGCCCGGCAGGTACGCCGCTTGCCCCGCCAAACCCGCGTGTTGGTGCTCACCGATGGCATGTTTGCCCATGACGGCGCGGCAGCCCCCTTGACGGCCTACCTGCGCGTGCTGCCCCGTACCGCACTGCTGCTGGTGGACGACGCGCACGGGGCGGGAGTCCTGGGCAAGACCGGCCAAGGCACGCCGGAATGGGCGGGGGTCTCGCGACGGCGCGTGATCCAGACCGTAACCCTGAGCAAGGCCTTCGGCGTCTATGGCGGGGCTGTGCTCTGCACGGCCGCGTTCAGACGGCTGATGGTGGCCCGCAGCCGCCTGTTTGGCGGCTGCACGCCCCTACCTTTGCCTCTGGCCAGCGCGGCGCTTGCGGCTCTCCGACTGCACCGGCGTCATCCGGATTTGCGCCAGCGTCTCAGGAACAACACGGAGCGCGTGAAAACCGCGCTGATCCGCGCCGGCGTGAGCGTTCCCGACACACCGGGCCCGATCGTTACCATCGTGCCTGGCGACGCACGCCAGGCGCGGGCCTTGCGGCGGCGTTTGATCGAGGCAGGCATTTACCCCTCGCTGACTCGTTACCCGGGCGGCCCAGCCACGGGCAGTTACCGCTTTGTGATTTCCAGCCAGCATACGCCGCAAGAGCTGGATGGCCTGATTGCCGCCCTGACGGCTGCGTGCGCCGGGGTTGGCCCACGCGGGCCGACCCACCCGGCTGGCGACCGGCAGGGATACGCCCGGAGGAAAATGCGTCTGTCGCTCAGGTAGGACGGCTCAGCAGGCACAATCCACTGCTCGGGGGCAGATTGGGCGCAGCCGTGTCAGCGTTTGAGAATGTTCGGGGAAGTGGTCGGAGCGACAGGATTTGAACCTGCGACAGCCAGCTCCCAAAGCTGGTGCTCTACCAAGCTGAGCTACGCTCCGACACGCCAGACTAATAATCCCAGGCGGCCGCCGCCAGGCAAGGTTTTTCCCCCGCTTGCGGCTCGACGCGGCGCGGATCACTGCTAGATTTGCGTCGTATGTCTGAGCCAGCTCCGACTGCCGCCCGCAAGATCAATCTGCGCCGTCCCGATGTCATGGCGGCGGTGCAGGCGCAGGTGCTTTCCCACTACCGCAGCGAACTGGTCGAGCGCATCCGCGCCGCCGGTCACGTCCTGTCGGCTGGCGATCTCACGGTGAAGCTGGCCAAGCAGTTCGGCTTCTGCTACGGCGTCGAGCGGGCTATTGACCTGGCCTATGCCGCCCGCAAGGTGTTCCCTGACCAGCCCCTCTACATCCTGGGCGAGATTATCCACAACCCGGAGGTGAACGACCAAATCCGGGCCATGGGCATCAAGTTGCTGACAGGCAAGGACCGCGACGCGAACCTGGAGGATTTGCGCGAAGGGGATGTGGTTATCATCCCCGCCTTCGGCACCGACGTGGCCACACGCCAACAACTCGAGGCCAAAGGCTGCCTGTTCGTGGACACCACCTGCGGCGACGTGATGAGCGTCTGGAAACGGGTGCGGCAGTACTCCCGGGACGGCGTCACCAGCATCATCCACGGCAAGGCGTGGCATGAAGAAACCAAGGCCACAAGCTCCCAAGCCCGCGCCCACGGCAGCGGCCATTACCTGGTGGTTTACAACTTGGAGGAAACCGACTACGTCTGCGACTACATCGTCCACGGCGGCGACAAGCAAGCCTTCTTGCAGAAGTTCGCCGGGGCTTACTCGGAGGGATTCGATCCGGACCAGCACCTGAGCACCATCGGGGTGGCTAATCAGACCACGATGTTGCGAGGCGAAACGGAGGAGGTCCAGCGCCGGCTGCGCGACGCCATGACCCGGAAATACGGCGCGGCCAACCTGGCATCGCATTTCCGGTTCTTCGACACCATCTGCGGCGCGACGCAAGACCGCCAGGACGCGTTGGAAAAACTTCTGCGCGAACCGCTCGACTTGCTGCTGGTGATCGGGGGATACAACTCGTCCAACACCTCACACCTGGCCGAGATGGGTGAGGCCAGACTGCCAACCTATTTCATCAAGAACGCGGGTGAAATGCTCTCCGCCCATCGAATCCGCCATTACAATCAACACCGCAAAGCCGAGGTGGAGACGGAAAACTGGTTGCCGACAGGCCCGGCCACGGTGGGTGTCACAGCCGGGGCTTCTTGCCCGAACAACCTCATCGAGGACGTCATCCTGCGTCTGTTCGATCTGCGCGGCATTTCTTTGCGACAGGGGCTGCTTGGTTAAGGACCTGGGCAGCGCCCGCCCCACCCCGCGCACCGCAGCCGCCGGTTCGGCCACTCACCGCTGCCCCCCCACGAAAGCCCTCCAGCCAGTACCAACTTTTGTCGCATATGCGACAAAAGGTTGCATGGCTGGGGAGGCAGGGGGCCGGCCGCAGGGCTGATGGCCGCAGGGGCTGGCCCGAGCCAGGGCAGGGTGACACAAGACAGTTGACCGCCTTGTGCCGGGGCAAGTTTGGCTGCCTTGGCGGCACGGTTGCGACCAATCCACTGCTGGCTCGTCAGGCAGACTGTCGCCTCCGTAAAGACGCCCGGGGTACGTTGAGCGGGTTGGCCGATGTCCCTTCGGGCGGGGCTTCGTCCTTGATGGGACAGGTTTGAGGGACTGTTGCCAACGGGCGTATCGGTTTGACTTGGGTTTCCAGCCTTTCTAAATTGGGCACGCATGCTGGCTGCGACACCAAGAGCCATCGCCGCTCCCATTACTGAATTGCCGAGTGCCGCGTCGGGCCTTCTCTGGAAGCAGATCGTCGAGCCGGTCGGGCCGTTCCTGGACACGGTGGCCGTGCGACTGGCCGAGCAGGTAACCGCTTTTGACCCGGGATTGGCCACGTACGCCGAGTACGCACTGAACGGTCAGGGCAAGCAGTTGCGGCCGGCGTTGGTGGCTTTGACAGCCCGGGCGCTTGGACAGACCCGGGAAGAACACATCACGGTGGCCGTCATCATTGAGATGGTCCACTTGGCGACGTTGGTGCACGACGATGTCATGGACGCCGGGGAGATCCGGCGGGGCAAGCTGACGCTGGCAGCACGGTGGGGGAATGAGATAGCGGTGTTGTTTGGGGACTGCCTTTTCGCGCAGGCGCTGCGGTTGGCCGCCGGTTTTCCGACACCGGAGGTTTGCCGGGCGGTGGCCTTGGCCACGAACACTGTTTGCGCCGGCGAGCTGCTGCAGACCCGGCATCGTCGCAATTTCCCCGTCTCACAAAGGGAGTATTACAAGGTGCTGGAGATGAAGACGGGGGAGCTGTTTGCCCTGTCCTGCGACTTGAGCGGTCTGATCGGCGGGGCGACGGCATCGCAGCGGGCATCCTTGCGGGCATTTGGGCGGGCGTTCGGCACGGCTTACCAACTTTACGACGATTGCCTGGACCTGTTTGGGCTGGAGAGCCAGGCGGGCAAGTCGCTGGGCACCGACCTGGCCAACGGCAAGCTAACCTTACCGGTGCTGCTGCTGTGGCAAAAGGCCGGGGCGGCAGACCGCGCGCGACTGGAGGGCTGGGTGCAGAATTGGCAGCCGCGAAGGCTGGAGGACGTGCTGAACCTGTTGTCGCGCTATGGCATTCTGCCGCCCGCATTGGAAACCGTGCACGCCTATCTGCGACAGGCACGGGAGCACCTCCAGCAGCTTGAGCCTGCCCCGGGTTTGCAGAGCTTGTTGGACGTCACGGAGTTCTTGGCCCGGCAGAGCGATGCCCTGAGTAGCGCCACGTGAACGCGGTTGGCATCATGTCAGACAGTCCCTCTCCCCCTGCTGCCGGGTCACCCGCGCCCCGGCCAGCATCGCCGGATGAGGAACTTGTGCGGCGCGCTCAGCGCGGAGACCTGACCGCCTACGATGAACTGGTGCGACGCTACCAGAAGCGTATTTACGCCACGATATACCACATGACGGCCAACCACGAGGACGCGGATGATTTGACGCAGGAGACGTTCATCAAGGCGTTTCAGATGCTGGGCAGTTTCCGGTGTCATGCCAGCTTTTTCACGTGGCTGTATCGCATTGCCTTCAACCGGACACTCAACTTCCTGAAACAACGCCGGCATCACGCCAACCTGAGTCTGAACGAGCTGAGCGAGCAGGTGGAGCACGACCCCGACCTGGTGGCACTGATCTCGAAGATGACGCCGCGTCGGGAGGTCATCCTGGCCGAATTGCAGCTTCGATTGAACGAAGCGCTGCAAAAGTTGTCGGATAAGCATAGACTGGTGGTCGTCCTGCATGATGTGCAGGGGCTGCCGCACGAAGAAATTGCCAGAATCATGGACTGCAACGTGGGCACGGTGCGATCGCGTTTGTACTACGCCCGGCAGTTGTTGCAGAAGTATTTGGCCAAGTACTTGGTCTGAAGTCACGGCATATGGACACGTCGCCCGAGAATTTCGAGGAACTGCGTCGCCTGTTGGCCTTGAAACGCCACGAGCAGCCGCCACCGGGCTATTTTGACCAGTTGGCCGACACGATTATGCGGCGTCTGGAAGCGGGCGAACGAATGCCGGCCGGGGCCTGGGAGCTGGCGGCATGGCAATCGCCGTGGCTGCATCGTCTCTGGGAAGCACTTGTCGGGCGACCGGCATTGGCCGGCGTACTGAGCGTGGCAGCCAGCGGCTTGATCATCGTGGGCGTGCTGTATGCGGAGCGGGCGGAGTTGCCGTCCCTGCCCGACTCGGGATTGGCCCAAGCCACTCTGCCGGTGGCCAGCGGGTCTTCGGGCCTGGGGTTTAACCAACCGTTGGCCGAGCCAACTTTGTTGGGCAGCACGAACGCCAGCATTCAACCCGCTGTCCCCAGCGGGTTGTTCGGGGGGATGATCAATCCGGAGCTGGTGGGTGGCCGACCAGTAGGCCGCTGGGACGGCCGTTGACCGCCCGGCCCAGTAGGGTCGCGCTCAGGTGTCGCGTTCGAAAACCAGCGGGATACTTTCTCCGGTAAGCGTCAGGCGGTCGCGGTCCACTTGGGCCTGGAGATTCAGTCGCCGGTCACCGTCCTCAAAGTGTAGCTCGTAACCGCCCCCCGCCGAAGTCCACTTGCCGGTTAAGGACCGGATTTCCGGCCCTTGCGCCGGTTCGCCGGGTTTGGGGATACGCAGCCGCGGCATGCCTTTCAGCGCCGCAAACCCGTCCGTGCCCACGACCAACGTCGTGTTCAAGAACAGCCCCGACAACCACTTACGGTGCTCGCGCAATTGGAGGGCAGTCAGTTTGGGGTTGGCCTTTCTGTAAAGGGCAAATGCCCCCGGGAAATCAAAACTCCAGCAACCCAAGATCGGTTCACGGTCATACTTTTCGGACTTCCCGGTCTGCAGGTAAGCCATCAGGTCCTTCAAGTCCGGGCCTACCGCTGCCCAAATCTCCCGCAGCAGGTCGGTGTTCTGCAGGATGCCTTCCACCTGCGGCAGGCTCAGCACTTCTCGCACAGGCGCGCGGGTTTGGCGGGCATTAATGTAAGTCGTGTCTTTGGCCAACTGCTGGAACTCCGGGCGCTCCCCCAGCCGCAGCAATGCCGGATACCGCGCCAGCCGTCCCTCGGCCAGGGGATTGTGATACACCAGCCCGACGAAATCAGCGGCGTCGTAATAGGCCTCCGGCAACGGGTCCACGGCTCTGGCTACCCGCGTCAAGCCGGTTGCTTGGAGGTCACGGGCCAAGCGGTTGAACAACCGCACGGTCCAAGTCTCCCGCTCCGAACTGGCCATCTGCACGGTCCAGTAGCCGAACATGTAAACCACGAACGCTATCAGGATCAAATAGACCGTCCCGTTGACCAACCCCAGGCAAAGCCCCAGCCGGGCGTTCAGTCGTTCAAACAGCGCCCGGTGCAGGTCACCCGCCTTGTACTTGAAAAACACGTCCACCTTGCGATGCACCGGCAGCGCCCCGGCTTTGAACGCCGCGTTGATGAGCACGAACACCACAAACGGCGGCAAGACCCAGGCCAGGAGCAGATTCTTGACCCCAAAGATCGGCATCAGGGGCTTGAGCAGCGGCGAGAGCGGGAGGGCCAACAACGTGGCCGCAATGATTCCGACCAGTGAAAAAGCCACCCGAATGGCGCCCTGGCGGTAGCCCAAAGCCCCCAGCGACGCCAGCAAAAGCACCGTCAAAATCCAGATCGTCATGGGCGCAAATTACCGCCAGCCCTTCGCCGGACGCACGCCGAAAATATGCGCCTGGCTCGCGCCGGTATCCCGGGCGATTTGCCCGGGACTTCGCCGCGGGGGTTGATCGGGGCATTTGCGGGCGAACCTGCTGCCGGTGTTGCGCCGATAGGGCCTTCTGCTGGCCGGGAAGTCAGGGGCGTCGCCGTCGGGGCGCGGCACCTGCAGTCCAGGTCGGCAACAATCGGGCCGCCGCGCGCTTCGGCAGCCGGGGGCTTGCCGGCGGACGGGCCCAACTCTAACCTCAGGCGCATGGAACAACTCGTTATCATCGGCTCCGGCTGTGCCGGGTGGACTGCAGCGGTGTACGCGGCGCGCGCCGGGCTTGACCCGCTGGTGCTCACCGGCCGGCAGCCCGGTGGTCTGCTGACCACGACCACAAAGGTGGAGAACTATCCCGGATTCCCCGACGGGGTGGACGGCTATGAACTGATGACCCGGATGCAGCAGCAAGCGGAGCGGTTTGGTGCCCGAACACGTCTGGCCGAGGCCGAGGGAGTGGACCTGCGGGAGCGCCCGTTTCGGGTAACCGTGGACGGCGAGGTGATAACGAGCCGCGCGTTGATCGTGGCCACGGGAGCGCGCCACCGGCACCTGGGACTGGAGAGTGAGGCCAAGCTCGAGAACAAGGGGGTGACCTACTGCGCGACTTGTGACGGCGCCCTGCCCGCCTTCCGCAATCAGCCGCTGGTTGTCGTGGGCGGTGGGGATTCGGCTTGCGAGGAGGCACTGTATCTGACCCGGTTCGGCTCGATGGTTTATCTGATTCATCGTCGCGACCAATTGCGCGCCTCCAAGATCATGGCCGGCCGTGTGTTGGGGCACGCCAAGATCACGCCGGTGTGGGACTCGGTGGTGACCGAGGTGCTGGATGTGGCTCAGGACAAGGTGACCGGCGTGCGGGTGCGGCATGTGAAAACGGGCCAGGAGCGCCTGCTGCCTTGTGCCGGGGTGTTTGTGGCCATCGGTCACATGCCGAATACCGAGTTGTTCAAGGGCCAACTCGAACTGGACGAAGCGGGCTACATCGTAACCCGTGGCAGCGCCAAGACCAGCGTGCCCGGGGTGTTTGTGGCCGGGGACTGTGCCGACCGGGTTTACCGGCAGGCGATCACGGCAGCGGGCATGGGCTGTGCCGCGGCCATCGAGGCCGAACGCTTCTTGGCGGCGCAATCAGATTGAACCCCGGCCCCGGCAGTCGTTCCGCCGCGCCAAGGATTGTGCCGAAGCAAGCCAGGGCGCGCTGCGAACGCCCACCGGCAGGCACGCGGACGCAGCCCGAATCCGGCGGCTGCGCGAGGCGCATCGCTTGCTCAACAGGCGGTTTGCGCGCCCGGGCCCGGCAACAGCGGTTGCAGCGGGCAGGCCGCGCAGCGCGGAACGCGCGTACGGCAAAACTCCTTGCCCACGCGCACGAGCTGGGCGTGATAATCCTGCCAGTAATCCAGCCGCGCCGCGTCGGTCTTGTGACTCAAAGCCGCCTCGCACAGGCGTTTCAACTCGTCGTAGCCCGGCTTGGCAGATTGCGCCGTGCTGGTGGATTCGCGGCCTGACCGGCGCCGCGACGCGTGTGCCCGTCGGTCGGTCTCTGCCCCGTCCTGTCCTGAGGCGGCGCGTGCGGGCAACCAGCCGTGTCTGGTGAAGATCCGCCGGGTGTAAGCGTCAATCACGAAGCTGGCGTGGCCGCCGGCGTAAAGCAACATGCTGTCCGCCGTTTCGGGCCCCAGGCCGTGGATGGCCAGCAACCGGGCGCGCACCGCCGCAGTCTCGCCGGTAAACAATCGCCGCAGGTCTGCTTCGGACTCATTGACCAGAACGCTGAGAAACGCCCGCAGGCGACGGGCCTTGACGTTGAAGTAACCGGCCGGGCGGATCAACCCGGCCAGCGTCGCCTCCGGCAGGGCGAAGAGCTTGCGGGGTTCGAGGACTCCGGCGGCCTTCAAATTGGCAATGGCGCGCTCGACGTTGGTCCAAGCCGTATTTTGGGTGAGAATCGCCCCCACGCACACTTCAAAGGGCGTCTCCCCCGGCCACCAGTGTTGGTGGCCAAAGCGGGAGCGCATCAGCGCGTAGGCGCGGCGCAACAGGCGGGCGCAGGACGGCTCAGCACTGCCTGTGTCAGGGCGTTGCAGGTATGACTGCCTGTTCCAGTGTCGGTGCTGCCTGGCTGTGGCACCCGCCGCGCGGTTGGACTGCGGCCCCGTCAGGCGGCTCATACCCAGGGCTTGCCCTCGGCCCTGCAGCCGCAGAGGCTGACTTTCATGCCCAGGGCCGCGGCCATGGCGGCCTTGGCCATCAGGCACTCATCAGCCGCTTGGGCATCGCGGGCGTAGGCCACCTGGATGTGATTGGCTTTGTGGCGGGCCATCATTTGGTCTCGGCTGACCCCGTAGGTGACGGCGTGCATAATGGGCCATTGTGGCGTGGTGGCCTGCCAGCGGCGCTCGGTTTCAGCCCGCGGCAGGGCCACGACCTTGCCACGGCCCAGGTCCATGTGCAGGGCGTTGTCAGCCACGAAAATCCGCGACCAGACAATCTCACCGGGTTTGGAAATGCCGCGCAGGGTGCTGCCGCCTTTGGGGAAATACATGGGCGGCTGCCGGAAGCCTTCAGCCCCTTTCCATCCGCCAATGAAGTGGGCCGGCGGCGCAGCCCCGCTGATTTCAAACACCCACACGTAATCGGCCACGGTGCCGGTTCGGTCCACGTCACCCCAGCGGACGTCGTGGAGGGTGGTTTCGACCGGCTGGCCCAAAGCGCGATGCACCCGGGCCGTGAGCAGGCCATCCAGCCCGGCACACTCATCCACTTCGTTGAAATGCACCAGGGGTCGGCCCGGGTGCAGGACGCGTCGCCCATCGCGCGACCGCACCGGCGGCCGCTGGCTGTTGTTGAGCATTCCTTCAACCAGATCGCTCGCCGGCAACAGGTCCTTCAGCCCCTGTTGATACTGGATACCGATGGCGTCGCAGCCGAAGTCATCGGCCATTCGCAACGCGGCGATGTACATCTTGCACTGAGCCAGAATCTGGGCTTCGGTGAGGTCCGTGGCCTCATCCTGGCCGAGGTGGAACTTCATGCCGTGGGCGTCCAACCAAGCGCGAACGGCCCGGGCCTCGTCATCCGGCACCTGCGTCGTTTCGTAATAGAGGGCCGACTGGCTGAGACGTTCCTTGAACACACCGGCGGCGTGGAGCAGGTCGTCGGGGATGATGGCGTTGAACATGCCCATGCATCCTTCGTCGAACACGCCCAGAATCGCCTTGTCCTGCAGCAACCGGGCGGCAAGGGCCTCGCCCTGAAGCCGCGCGCCCCGGCCGGACTTCACCCGCTCCAGGGGGATGACGTGGCTGGTGGCGTGCGTGCACTGGCCGGTGGTCAACCAGTCCCGCAGGCGGCTGCGGAAATAGTCATCCCGAAAGTCCTCGCTCCAGAGGGTGGAATACTTGACACCGGCCCTGGTCAGCGAGCCGTTGAGGTTGAGCATGCCCACCAAGCCGGGCCACTGGCCGGACCAGTTGGCAACCGTCAGGATGGGGCCACGATGCGTCGTCAAGCCGGCCAGGACATGGTGCGAGTATTGCCAAACGGCCTCGGCGACCACGAGCGGCGCGGTCGGGTCCAGTTTGCGGAAAATCTCCAAGCCCTCGCGCTGGGAGGCGATAAAGCCGTGGCCTTCGGCCTTTTTGAACGGGTGGGCACGGACCAAGCGGTAGCCCTCGGCGGCCACCGCCGCGGCGAGGGCCTTTTCCATGTCGTGTTGGGCCGGCCAGCAGACACGGTTGGCCGACAGCCGCAGGTCGCCACTGGCGACCAGCAACACAGTCTTGGAGGTTTTGGCGGCAGATGCCGCGTTGGTTTTGGTCTTGGCCATAGGGATACGGTTCGTTAAGGGGGCGGACCGGCCCGGGTGCCGGATTCAACCGGCCTCATGGTAGGTCCTTGCCCCCGCTGTTCACGTTGGTTTTGTCAAACACGCGCGAGCCAAGCACGATTTTTTTCGGTACCGACTCACCGCGCAGAATCTTCAGGGCTGTCTCGATGGCCTCGGCGCCACCGGTGGGATAAAGGAATGTGGCATCCAGAATGCCCTGTTTGACGTAGGCCACACCTTCGTGCGGCAGGGCGTCAATTCCGACGAACTTGATCTGCTTCTCGCGACCGGCGGCCTTGGCGGCCAAATACGCCCCGTGCGCGCCCGGATCGTTGTGCGCATAGACCAGGTCAATCCGGTCGAAGCGCGCCAATGCGGACTCCATTTCCTTGCGGGCCTCCGGCTCAAGCCATTTCATGTCGGCCTCGAAGATGACTTCGATCTGCGAGCCGGCGATGCCTTCCCGGAAGCCGTTGTGCCGGTCCTGTCCCGGAATCGAGGTCATCAGCCCCTTCAGCTCGACCACCTTGCCCTGACCGCCGAGTTGCTGCTTGATCCACTGACCAGCGGCGCGCCCGATCTTGACGTTGTCCGCGCCGATGAAGCAGGTGAACTTGTCGCCCAGCAGCGCGCGGTCCAGCACAATGACCGGAATGCCGGCCTCCACGGCCCGAGCCACCGGCTCGGTCAGCGGCGCGGCCTCCTTGGGGCTGATAATGATCAGGTCCACCTTGGCGCTGATGAATTCCTCCACGTGCGCCCGCTGTTTGAGTGTGTCATTCTGGGCGTCCTTGAACACCAGCTTCAGGTTCGGGTGTTTGTCCGCGGCGGCCTTCAGGTCGGCGTTCATCTGCACCCGCCACGGCTCGCCCAAGTTGCACTGGCTCATGCCAACGGTGAAGACCCTGGCCGCCTGGTCGGCCGCAGCCGCGCCGGACGAGCCTTCCTGCCGCGGGCTGCAAGCCGTCAAACCGCCCAGCAAAACCAGGGCGCTGAGCGTTCCCATCCAGTGCGGCTTCTGCGTGCGCATGGTTATCCCTTCGTTCGCCCCACGACCCGATTCAAGTCCCCTTTCGCCGCTGAGTCAACACCGCGGCGATGATGATCGCGCCCGTCAACATCAGCCGGCCGGCTTCGGGCACGGCGTTGATGCTCAGAATCTTTTCCAAGTAGCCGATGGTCAACACCCCCAGCAGCGTCAGCCCCATGCCCCCGCGCCCGCCGATGAGGCTGGTGCCGCCGATGACCACCATGGCGATGCCGATCAACTCGTAGCCCATACCCGTCTCCGGGTCGCCCTGTTGCTCTTGGGCGGCCTGGCACAACCCGGCCACCGCGGCAAACAGGCCCGAGGCCACGTAGGCACAGGCCTGAGCCGCGATCACCGGCACGCCCGACAAACGGGCTGCCTCTTCGTTGCCGCCGATGGCGTAGAGGTACCGTCCCCAACGGTGCTGCGCCAGCGCCAGCCAAGCCACGGCCATGCACAGCGCGAAAATCACCGACACCATCGAGACGTTGTCGCCAAGGATGCGGGTGTCAATGAACCGAAACAACCCCGGCACGTCCACGTAACGATACGTGCCATCGGCGTTCTGCACGGCCGTCGAGACCTTCATGCCCCCGGATACGTATTTGGCCAGCCCTCGCGCGAAGACCATCATCGCCAACGTGGCAATGAACGGCTGCACACGCAGCCGCGCGGCCAATCCCCCGCACACCCCGCCGCACAGACCGCCAATCAACAAACAGGCTGCCACCACCGCCGGGCCGGGCCAGCCCCAGTGGATGGCCATCTTCGCCCCGCAGACGGCCACCAGCGCCAGCACACTGCCCACAGCCAAATCAATGCCCCCGGCAATGACCACCAGGGTCAAACCGCACGCCAGGATGCCGTAAACCGACGCCTGCCGCAGGGCGTCCCGGTGCGTGCCCACCTTGAAGAAGGCTCCGTCGGCGTTGAACACCACGCCCACGATGAGCACCAACATCAGTGCCAGGAGGGCCCGGCCCGCCGGCGTGGCCAAGAAACGGCGCACCTGGGCCGCGCTCGCATCTGCTTGGCGGCCTGGGTTCATCGGGAAGCAACTGTGGAATGGCGGCCGACCCGCATCGCGCCCGGGTGCGCAATCATCCGGCCGGTCGGCTTCGCGGCGCAAACCCCTCCAGGCCCGGGCGGGCGCGCCAAGGCCGGCCTACAAGAGCTTCGCCAGCAGCTCGTCGTTGGTCTTGTGTTTCTTGAGCGCGGCGATGAGTGTTTCCATGGCCTCGACCGGGTTCAGGTCCACCATCATGCGGCGGAGTTTGCGGACGGCCTCGATCTGGTGCTTGGGGAAGAGCTTCTCTTCCTTGCGCGTGCCGCTCTTGGGGATGTCAATGGCGGGGAACAGGCGGCGGTCCGACAGCTTGCGGTCCAGGATCAGCTCCATGTTGCCCGTGCCCTTGAATTCCTGAAAGATCAGCTCGTCCATGCGCGAGCCGGTATCCACCAGCGCCGTGGCAATGATGGTCAACGAGCCGCCGTTCTCAATCTTGCGGGCCGAGGCAAACATCTTGCGGGGAATCTCCAGCGCGCGGGCGTCCACCCCACCGGTCATGGTCCGGCCGCTGCCGCCGTGCACGCTGTTGTAGGCGCGCGCCACGCGGGTCAGCGAGTCCAGCAACACAAAAACGTCCTTGCCGCACTCGACCATGCGCCGACACCGCTCGATCATGAACCGGGACAGCCGCACGTGGGTCTCGAGGTCCTGGTCGTTGGACGAGGCCACCACCTCGGCCTTGACGGAGCGTTGGAAGTCGGTCACCTCCTCGGGCCGCTCGTCAATCAGCAGCACCAGCACATAGACTTCCGGATGGTTGGTGGTGATGGCGTTGGCGATTTGTTTCAACACCGTCGTCTTGCCACTGCGGGGCGGCGAGACGATCAGCCCGCGCGTGCCCTTGCCAATCGGCGTGACCAGGTCAATGACGCGCGTCTCGATGAGGTCGGGGGACGTTTCCAGCTTGAACTTTTCGATCGGGTCAATGGTGGTAAGGTTCTCGAAGCGGACCGCCTTGACGTACTCGGCAAAGGGCATGTCGTTGACCTTGTCCACGCTTTTCAGTTGGGGGCTGCTGCCGCGGTGAGGCGGCTGCAACGGCCCGGCCACCAGGCTGCCCTCGCGCAGAAAATTGCGCTTGATCGTGTCCGGCGTCACAAAAATGTCCGTGGGCTTGGCGTGAAAGTGGTTCTGAGCCGAGCGCAAGAAACCAAAGCCCTTCTCGGAAATCTCCAAATAACCGGCGCCGTAATCCGGCGTCTTGTTGCTGTCGTTGCTCATAAGCGAATACGTGATGTCACAGGTTCGGGGAATCCTGCGGCAAGCCGCGGACTCTGCACACCGGGAATTTGCTGCACCGAAGAGCGGTTCGTTCCAACCGCTGCGGCCAACAAGACCTACGACATGTTCACTATTGCGGCAAGTGCCCCGGCGCGCAACAAGATTTTTCGCGGCCCGAAGCCCGAGAACCGGCCGGCCTCGCCAAGTTCGCGGTAGCGGCTGGCTTGCGGTCCTGCGGGTAATCCTCCCCGTCCCTACCGCGGCCGGCGCGGCAGCCTCAAGCGCACTGGCGGAACGAGCGCTGGGTGCGCGGCTGCCGGCGATCGGCAGGACGCCGGGACAGAGGCTTTGCGGGGTACATCGGACAACGAATGCCGGGCCGGCCGGCGTGGGGAGGCCACGCGCCCCCGGCGGGAGCTGCTCCTTGCCGCGGTGCCGCCTTGCGGGCAAATGCCAAAACCTGTTAGCGTGCCGCCGGGTTGAACGCCATGAGCCACAACCAAGTCATGAACCCGACCATCCCCAAAGCCTCCGCGCCCCGCCAGACGCGACGGGCGTTTCTCCGTCACCTGACCGGTCTGGCCGCCGCTGCCGGCGCCAGCTCCGTCACAAAGACGCCCATCTACGGGCAGAACCAGCCGCCCTCCGCCAACGTGACCGGGGCCAACGACCGCATCGTGCTGGGCTACATCGGCACCGGCGCCCAGGGCATGACCCACATCCGACACGACAAGGCCTCGGCCCAGGAATTCAACCTGGCTCAGGCGGCGGTCTGCGACCTCTACCAGAAGCGTCTGGACGAGGCCCGGGCGTTCCTGGGTTTGTCGGAGGCGGACGCATTTCGCGACCACCGGCGGCTGCTGGAGCGCAAAGACATTGACGCGGTGGTCATCGCCACGGTGGATGTGTGGCATGCGGCCTGTGCGATCGACGCCCTGGAAGCCGGCAAGCACGTGTACGGCGAGAAGCCGATGACCCGGTATCTGGATGAGGCATTCGCGCTCTACGACACGGTCAAGCGCACGGGCAAGGTGTTCCAAATCGGCTCGCAGTTTTGCTCCGACCCCATGTTTCACACCGCCGCCCAATGGGTGAAAGCCGGCAAGCTGGGACCGCTGGTGTGGGGACAGGGGTCGTATTGCCGCAACAACCCCAAGAACAGCGAGTGGACCTACCCGGTTGACCCGGACGCCAACGAGTCCAACCTGGACTGGTACCGCTGGCTGGGCCGCGCGCCCAAAATCCCGTTCAACCCGGAGCACTTCTTCAGTTGGCACAAATACTACGCCTACAATTCGGGCCTGATCGGCAACCTGCTGCCGCACCGTTTTTACCCGCTGATGTTGGCCACGGGTAATCCCGAATACCCCCGCCGCGTCTGCGCCACCGGCACGCGCAAGGTGTCCACCGACCGCGAGATCACCGACACCACGCACTTGCTGGCCGAGTTCCCCAGCGGGCTGACCCTCTGCATCGCCGGCAGCACCGTCAACGAGATCGGCTTCCCGGATGTCCTGCGTGGCCGACGGGCCACCCTCTACTTCTCTTCCAGCCAGAACCAGGTCGAGTTGAAACCAGAACGGATCTTTGCCGAGGAGCTGGACCGCGAGCAATTCGCCAGCCCGCTGCCCGTGGCCAGCGTGCCGCGTCATCGGAAGAACTGGTTGGACTGCATCCGCCAGGGCGGCGAGCCGCACGGCAACGTGGAGCTGGCCCTGAAAGGCCACGTGGTCCTCTGCCTGGCCGAAATGTCCGAACGGCTCGGCCTGACGCTGTTCTACGACGCGCCCACCCGGACCATCAAGACGGCCGACGGCAAGGTGATTCCCCCGCTGGGCTACGACTCGGTGGTGCCGCCGCTGGCAGCCTGAACCGGATGGCGCCGCCGCCGACAGCCCTTTCGGCTTTGCGTCCTTGCGCGGGCCGGACGCTCGGGTTTTCTGGCTCTCACAGCGCCGCCCTGCGGCGTGCGGCAGTTAGGCTGCGCGCCGGCAGGCGGCCGCGGAGCTACTCCACTTGTTTGCCCGGCGATGGCTCGCTCGCTTCGGCCGGGCGAAAACTGCGCCACCAGCTCAGCGGCAAGAGGCCCAGCGCAATCAGGGCCAGTTGACTTGTCCAGAACAGCGCCAACCAGCGCGCGCCGCGTTCCATGAAGCCGTAGGAGTGCAGGCCCACGCCCAGCAGGTTGACGCCGAACCAGGCAAAGGCGGTGACCACGTTGCCGAAGATAGCCATGTTCATCAGGCCGCGTTCGCCAATCCAACCGCCACGGCGGGCGTGCAGTATCGCGGCGCACCAGAGCACAATCATCAGCGCCCCGTTTTCCTTGGGGTCCCAACCCCAGAACCGGCCCCAGGCCTGGTCGGCCCAAATGCCGCCCAACACCGTGCCCACAAAACTGAACAGTGTGGCAAAGCACAGAACGCCGTACACCATGCGAGACAGGGCCTGGCCCGGCGTCAGCCCAACTGGGACACGCGCAGCAGCGGTCCGCGCGGGCTGCGTCTCCGGGCTGGCGCGCCACGTCAACAGCGGCGTGAACACCCCCAGCAGCACATACACGCACCCCAAC
>Ga0073932_1001908_pt1 | contig 35815 bp, 35 predicted proteins | sample DewCreD2012metaG_FD_76967 | JGI IMG/M metagenome (GOLD analysis project Ga0073932, IMG submission 76967) | Hot spring sediment bacterial and archeal communities from British Columbia, Canada, to study Microbial Dark Matter (Phase II) - Dewar... ...
AAAGTGGTCTGCTACACCGACTTCGACGCGGTGCCGCAAAGGACAATCGTGTACCACAACTGGTATCGGAAAGATGAGCTCAACACCAGGATCAGGCTGGTGCTCCAACCTCCGCGGTGGGCGACCTACAGCACCATCCATCTTAGGGAAATCGACAAGGGACCGTGGCGGATAGAAATCACGGACCAGGAAGAACAGGTTCTGCGTATTCTCCGATTCAGTATCACGGACTGACAGGCCATGGAAAAAGCGATTCTCTTCCTTTCAAGCATCCGCTGGCAGGATGTGCTCGACATCTTCCTGAACGGATACATCCTTTTCAGGCTCTATGTCCTTTTCAGGGGTACCAATGCCTTTCGCGTCCTGATGGGGATCGCCTTGCTGTGGTTCCTCCAGCGAATATCCTCCTCCCTGGAGCTGGTGGTGACCAGCTGGCTGGTTCAGGGGATCCTCGCGGCGGCCACCCTCATCATTATCGTCGTGTTCCGGAACGAGATCCGTGCCGTACTTCAAGCCAGGAACATCCGCTCCATTTTCTGGGGATTGCCGAGGGCGGTCACGCACACGCCTGTGCAGATCATCGCGGACAGCGTCTTTGAGCTGGCCGCAAGACGCACCGGCGCTCTCATCGTCCTTCCCGGGAACGACGACCTTTCCGAAGCCGTTCACAGCGGCATCCGCTGGCGAGGCGTCGTGTCGAAGGAAATGATCCTGAGCATCTTCTGGCGGGACAATCCGGTCCACGACGGAGCCGCCGTCATCCAGGGCGATGAAGTGACCGAGGTGGGGGTCATTCTGCCTCTGTCTCACCGGCAGGACCTTCCTTCCTATTACGGGACCCGCCACAGAGCTGCCGCCGGGCTGACTGAAGCCACCGATGCCCTTGCTGTTGCCGTTTCAGAAGAAAGAGGAGAAACCACGGTGGCCAAGGGAACGGAGCTGCGCACGGTGAAAGAAAAGGCCGAACTCACCAAGATCCTGGAGGAACACTTCGGGATCTCCGCAGTGCAGAAAAACGGCTTGAAAAAGGAAAGACTCGAACTGGGTGCCGCAGCTTTCATCTCCTTTCTTTTGATCGCGGGCGTCTGGCTGAGCTTTACGAGGGGGTTGGACACCCTGATCACTCTGGAAGTCCCGGTAGAATACACGAAACGGGATCCTGCTTTGGAGATCCTCGAGACATCGGTCAACACGGTTCGCGTTGAGCTGAGTGGTTCCGGCGCCCTTCTAAAATCCATCAGGCCGGACCGGGTAAAGGTGCTTGTGGACCTGAGCAAAGGCTCAGCCGGCACCAACGCCTTCACCATCACCCCCAAGGACGTTTCTCTGCCTCCCGGGGTTGCGTTGAAAAGCGTCAGACCGGCCGCGGTCGAAGTGCTCCTCGATGTGATCGCCAAGAAGGACTTGCCCGTCCAGGTGGACTGGGCCGGGAGAATGCCTCAGGGTCTCCTTTTGACCCAGGCGACCCTTTCCCCGGAACGGGTCCAGGTCACGGGGCCGAAGAGCATCCTCGACAAACTCTCAACCCTTTACACCGAGAAAGTTTACGTGGACCTCATCGACAAGTCAGGCACCGTGACCTCCGAGATTGTCCTCAACCGAGCATCCCTCAAGTTGGACTCAGGGGCCAGGCCGAAAGTCACCATCGATTACCGGGTGACACAGAAAGAGCCGTGAGCCCGCTTTTCAGCGCGGCGGATCCCCATGGCCCCGCGCTCTCGGCTGAACCAAAAGGTCCGGCTTTTCCCATTGATCGAGATCCACAGTCATTGCCCTCGTGCTTTCCTCTTGCGAAGGAGCAACTGGGATCGTTCTTTTTTCTCAATCTCGACATGGCTTGTCAAGCCGGCCCTGTTCACCATGGTTTTGACCTCTGCGTCGGGGGCCTTGTCCTTCACCGGCAACCAGTTCTTGTCCTCGCCTCTCATCCTGGTCTGGATGAGCGTGTAACCTCCCCTCAGCTTCTCACCGGACATTGTAACAATAGGCCGGAATGCCGTTGGCCACAGCAGCGAGACACCGATTGCATGAAACGCAGGAAACCTTAGCCGTCTCCCCTTTTTTGATTCTGTCCACCAGAAAGGGCTCCCGGATAAAAGGGCGGGACATGGATATGAAATCCGCGTATCCCCTCTCCAGAACCTCTTCCATGTGGGAGACGGTGCGCAGGCCGCCCACCAGAAGGAGCGGCGTATCCCCCAGGACCGGCTTGATCAGCTTTGCAGCTTCAAGGTTATAGCCCTCTTGCAGGTCATATTTGCCTTCGAGTCTGCCGATCATCAGCCGCCCCAAGGGCCTCTCCCACCAGGAAAGGCTCTTGAGCAGTTCCGCCTTGGGCACGTCCCCCCGGCACATGTTCATATAGGAATAGTTTGTCGTTCCTGAGCTCACCTCGATTCCATCGGGATTTCGAGGCCCCCGATCTTCTTCGGCTTAAAAAGCTTGGACATTTCCACGCTTCTTGCGGTTTGAACTCTCATTTTACACCTTGTCGATTGATGCAACCTGCCCCTCTGGACAGGGATGCTGTTAGGTTTTTAGGTTTAGGCCTTTTGGATGTCGGAGTTCCCACTTCTTGGAGTAGGAACTTAACAACTTAACAGCGCCCCTATTTTTTCACTATTTTTTCTTGGTCTTTGAGACTCGGTCAGATCGAGAATATAAGAAAATGATGTGCGTGCCCCATTCTTCTTTTACGAGCATCCAGGAGTCCAGTTATGTCATATGTCAAGACCTGACACATATCCCCTTTCTCTCAGGAATCTCAAGGTCCGATCCTCATCTCAAGGTACTTGCAGGGAAAGCGAATTGAGGGCTAAGATAGTCAATGCAGGGACTGAGCCGTACGTCTCTGATCGAGAACCTGACGAGCTGATATCCGAGAGGCAAGGCTTGTAAAACAAAAGGAGAAAGATGGATATATTCCGGTTTCTCGAAGAAAATGGGATTGCTTACGAGCGCTGCGATCATCCTGCCGTGTTCACGTGCGAAGAGGCGGACCGGATGGTACCCCCAATGGAAGGCGCAAAAATCAAGAACCTCTTTGTGCGTGACAAGAAAGGGAGGCGGCATTTTCTCGTGGTCGTCGGATATGAGAAGATCGTTGACTTGAAATCCTTGTCTTCGCTCCTAGGTCTGAGTTCGCTGACCATGGCTTCTCCCGATCGGTTGAAGCATTATCTTGGCGTTGATCCAGGATCCGTGACGATCCTTGCCGTCATCAACGACACGGAGAAGAAAGTGGAGGTGGTCTTCGACAGATCCCTGTGGCACTCTCCATCTTTCCTCTGCCACCCCCTCATCAACACGAGCACGTTGGCCATCTCAAAGCACGGCATTCAGCGCTTCCTCGAACTGACCGGCCACGAGGTCATCGTTCTGGACGTGCCTGCGTCCGGAAGGGAACACGGTTAGGTTTTGAGATCCATGCCTTTTGGATATCGCGTTTGCCATAGCCGCGTCGCTCTTCCATGCACAATCTCTGAGGTCAAAAAGCAAGACCTGATCCCCATCCCCTGAGGATAGCGGTCCCGGGCCCTTGGGTCAGAAAACCTCTCCGTCAAACAGCTCCTTCAAAAATTCTGAAACGGGCACCACGGTGACATTGTCGAACTCGTATCTCCGTGAACCGCAGAAAACGCCAATCATACGATCGACCTTCACCCCTGCCGTATCCGCAAGGTTACGAAGCGCTTTATCCCAGGACCGATCCCATCGATCAGCCCGCTTGACCTCGATAGCAACCACGTGAGCGGAGGTGCTCTGCCTCCGGTGAGAGGTTTCAACAATAAAATCCACTTCCACTCCTGCCGGTGTTCTATAGTAGAACACAGGTCGGTGCTTTCCGCTGATCTCATTGTAAACACGCAGTTCGTGATAGATCAAGGTCTCCAGCGCCAATCCCTGCCACTGCCTATCTGCCGGGTCGCGAAGCAAACCGGCGGCAGCCCGCGCCACCCCTGGGTCGAACCAGTAGAACTTGGGTTGCGCTGCCTCCCGAACCTTCAGGCCCGGTCGCCAAGCCGGGAGGATGTGCCCCACCAGGGTGTCGGTCAGGATAGTAAAATAGGTGTCCACAGTGCTGCGGGCAACAGAGGCCTCACGAGAGATGTTCTGCACATTCACCATCTGGCCGTTGAACTGCCCGGCTACGGACAAAAAGCGCACAAAGGGCGGCACCTTGCGGATCAGGCCCTCAGCCTGCAGTTCCTCTTTGAGATAGGTGTTGACATAAGCGGAAAGAATATCAGCCGCATGACCGGAATCATTCAGGACGAAGGGAAGCAATCCCCAATTCAGCGCCAAGTCCAGATCGAACTCCACGCCCAGTTCTGCGGCGGAGAGACTCTCCATGGAGAGCGTCAGGGCGCGGCCGGCAAGGAGGTTGGCGCCGCCCCGGCGAAGTTTTCGAGCGGAGGAGCCGCAAAGAGCAAATCGCCATCGGCGCAATTCCATGAGACGGTGCACTTCATCCAGCAAAGCCGGAACTTTCTGTATCTCATCGAGCACCACCCAGGCACCGGCAGGCCTGTTCCCAATCAAAGCTTCAAGGCGGTGAGGATCCCGCGAAAGCTCGAGAAAAAGCGACGCGTCGAGCAAGTCGAGCCGGAAAGCGTCAGGGAGCACCTGCCGGAGCCATGTGCTCTTGCCTGTCCCCCTTGGGCCGAACAGAAAAAAGGATCGGCCAGGTCTTCTGAGCAAACGGGGTATCGTGGCACTACGGGTCATTGATCCCTCGCTTAGTATATTGTAAATTTACATTGCAAATTTACAATATGTTGGCGCCTGAAGTCAAGGGTTTTTTCGGGGGGCGCGGAGGCTCGATGAACCGGTGATCCGGGACCTCAAGCTTCTTTCCGTTGACCTCGACAAACCGATCTCGGACCTTCTGGCGGAGGCGATTGCCGACCTGGTGCGGAAGCACGGCCGGACTGAAGTGACCTACAGCACCGCCGCGCCAGAAAAAAATTTTGACGGCTTCGTAAAAAGTCCCATTCTCATGTCATTTCGAGCGAAGCGAGAAATCTTGAGGTGGTATTACGCTGAAAACAGAAGATTTCTCCCTGCGGTCGAAATGACAGATTCACTCCGCAGGACTTTTCACGAATCTGTCAATTTTGCCTGCGCACAAAACCGGTAATATCCGCAAACTCCGAACAGCTGCCGAAAAAGAACTTATAATGAACCCCTCTTCACTCTTTCACTCTAAACTATCTGAAAAAACGACCCTTGAAGTCAGCATGCTCATGATCCCCAATCCGCCTAATGCGTGCCCTTTCTTCTTCTGTAAGAGGGCCCAGGTCTAGGGCGGCCAACGCCTCCCGCATCTCTTCCCGGTTCTTGGGCCCGGTGATACAGACATCCACCATGGGATGGCTCGAGTCAAATCGGTAGCAGTCCGCACCCCGAAGCGGCTCCTCTCCCCGTGGCATCCTCTTCGGTTGCACCAGGTCGCCCCACCGAGTCGCCGTATAGGTGACCAGCCCGGGCCGGTTCCGGTCAGGCATCTTCTCGAAGATGTCCTCTTCTGCACCCCTGTGGGCAGCATTATAACGCACGTGAAAAAGGTCAAAGCGATCGTCCAGGGCCTCTGTGGGCACTCCAAAGCTGCTCGCCACTCCGAGGCGGCAGACGCGCAAGCCGGTCCTCCCGAGGATCCTTCGTTCTCTGAAGTCCACCAGACCGCCTTTCTTTCCAACAGCCTCGTCCTCGAATTGTCTCAATGGTCGCTATGTTCGTTTTGACAAGAGGGTCAAGGGCTGGTCGATGTCGTGGCTGAGGCCGAGCATCAATACTCGCCCGCCATCTCGGCACGCAGACTCTTCTTGTACACATATATTCTTCATATCACAGTTTCCGTCAATGCCGGGATATAGAGCAGCTATCTGAAACCCTGGGCGGGGACACACATGTCAGACAAGATCATGGATATCATGTCGTTCTGGATCGATATTGCCGGCGAAGATATGCTTTCAGTAAAAATCAATAAGCGAATACCCGTCCCCTAGGCCCGTCTAGATGCCTCCTTCCTCCTTTGCGTCTCGCTTTACATCCCGCCCGCAGCAGGTGCCAGCCCCAAGCGGTCGCCATCCCTTAGCACCGTGTCGAGCTCAGCTATTTTGCCATTGACGAAGATGATCTTGATTTCATCTGCGCGGAATCCCAGTCGCTTAACCACACTCGTGACGGTTTCTCCCTCTGAGAACTCACGGTCATCCCCAATCGCCGCCGCTCATCGATGCTGACCCACTTGTGCTCGTATAAACTGACCCATGGGGTGCGCAGTTGTTTTGTCTGTGATGAGGAAGAGGGGATAGCCGGACAGCCATTGGGCTTGCAAAAGAGATCGTTTGGTAGGGGGGTAGCGGTCAGGGTTTGCTTTTTGATTTCCCTTTAGCATTTGAAGGCACCCTTAGAGAAGGGCCGTTGATGCGTATGGTGATGCAGTGATGCTTGAGGCGGTCCAGAAGTGCGTCTACAAGAGTCTTTCTCTGAAAGAGTTCATACCATTCCGGGTAATCAAGATTGGTCGTGATGATTGAAGATTTCCTGCCGTAGCGTTCCCCCATCAGTTTGAAGAAAGCATTAATCTGTTCGGGTTTGAGGGTAAGGTACCCCAGCTCATCGATGAGGAGCAAATCATAACGGCAGAGGTTGTTGATGAGCTTTGGGGTGGAGCGGTCTGCAAGGGATGCGTACAGATCATCGATGAGATCCTGGGCATGATAGAACCTTCCCCGGTATCCAGAGAGGAGAGCCTGACGCAGGAGGCCGCTGGCAAGGCCTGATTTGCCTGTACCAGGGCCGCCGATGAAGACGATGTTTTCTTTTCGTTCCAGGAAGGCGAGGCCGGCCAGTTGCTGGATCTGGGCCTTGCTGACTCCGGGCTGCTGATCAAAGGGGAAGGTCTTGAGGGTCCAGTCCCAGGGGATTCTGGCTTGTTTGAGCCTGTAGTTCTGGCTTTGCTCCTGGCGGTAGATCTGCTCCTGGATCAGAAGGCGCTGGATCACGTCGGGTGCCGGGGTGCCTTCTGTTTCCGCTCGTTGAAGTTCTTGATCGAGCGCCTGGTCCATTCCCTTGAGGTGTAAGTCTGCGAGGAGTTGATGGAGTTTGTCGTTCATATCTCGTCATCCTCCTGGATGTTGAAGAAGTCCCCTGCCACATGGGAGAGGATCATTTGTTCGAGCCGGGAAAGATCATACATCCCATAGTGAAGGGCTTGCTCCACGGCTTGGAGGAAAGGGTTTTCGGGGTAGGTGTGTTTGAGGGAGAGGAGTTTTCGCATCTGCCGCATCCCTCTTCCAGAGGAGCGTTTTTTGAGTTCCTCCACATAGCGGTCCAAGGGTTCTGAGTGACCCTGCAGATCCCTCTGCTCTTTGCAAGGACCCTGGTGGGCTCTTTGGCGATGGAGGGGGAGATGGTGTCCTTGGAGAGTGCTTCTGGTCTCTCGTTTATCGATCAACCTTTCATGCTCGGCCACCTTTTGCTGTTTCCAGAAGATCTCGATCCGGTCCCAGAGCTTATGGATCTCCAGTTCTTTTCCAATGAGGCGTTCGGGGACACTATAGCGGTTGGTATCCACGTGGACATAGCCCTCCACGTCCACCCCTCGATGGAGGGTTTGATAGACTGGGGGGATGTAGGGAGGAAGGATCTGGAGGTAGGGTTTTTCCATCACGTAGGCAGCCTCCGGACTCATGCCCAGGGATCTCTTTGTCTTCCTGTTGGCCACCTGGATGCACCATGCTCTTGCCTGGGCGTTTAAGTCTTTCCAGTCTGTGAAGGTGCGTCCTGCCAGGAAGTTTTTCTCCACATAGGAGAAGTTTCTCTCCACCCCGGCCTTGCGGTTTGCATCGCCCACTTCATGGGGAATAAACTGGACCCCGAAGATTTTCCCAAAATGTTCCATCTCAGGGGCGATCAGCGCATCGGGGCCGCTGCCGCGGGCTACGATCACGCTGGTGTTGTCGATGGTGCACCGAGGACAACTCCCATCCATGAAGAGAAAGGCTTCCCGGAGAAAGACCTTGGCTTCGAAGCGGGTGAAGGTGGGGTAATACTGGACAAAGAGCTTTCTGGAGTAGGCCAGGACCAAGCTGGCGCACTGGGCTTTGACCTTTTTGCCTCCCAGTTCCAGGGGATGGGGAGAGGTGTCGTGCTGGGTCTCTGCCCCAGGCTCAAAAGCATAGGTTCCGGAACGCTTTTTTCGTGTCTCTTCCCTCAGTTCGAGATCCCTCATGACCCGAGTGAGCGTACTGTAGGGGATGTCCTGTCCGTGGGCGTCTTTCAAAAGCTCCTGCACCCGCACGGCATTGCCTTTACAAAAGGTCAGAGTTTCCTGGATCAGGGGAGTCAGCTGCTCATAGCGGGAAGCCCTTTGCGCTCTATCCAGCCGCTTGCCCCGAAGGACCCTTCGAACCGTGTTTCGGGAAACACCCAGGATCCGGCTGATTTCCCTGACCCCGATTTCCTTCTCCTTCAGGCTCACAATGGCTTGCACCATGTCCTGCTTCATCATGAGGCGCTCACCTCCTGGATATGTTTTTCTAATGAGACAAAGGCGCTCCGGGCATCCTCAAAAGCCGTGAGCAATACCCTTCGGTCAAGATTGCCTTGCCCCGGGTAGATCACCAAAGGAAGAGTGCTTGTCAGCCGCACCAGCATATGGGCTACCCCTTTCATATCTTTGAGCCACTTGCCTTCAGGACCTTCTTTGAGGCAGTGGGTCCGGCTGTCCTCTTCCTTGGCTCGAAGCGCCTTGAGAAAAAGGACGGGATTGAGCACCATGTTCTGCCTTTGTTTACGATTGGCCTTTTGGTAATGATGGAAAAACTCCCAAAGTTCCCGGGTGGAGAGAGGCTCCTGGGAGAGAACCCGGCTAAGAGCCGTGGCGTGCTCGGGGTTGGCGCGCGCCAACGGCACCAGGACCCTGCCGGCCGCCCAAGGGGACAGATGCCCATTCCTGACCGATTCCAGGACCTGCTCGGGGAGGGCAGACAGAAGCGAGAGCCTCCTGCACACCCAGCTCTTGTCCTTTCCTAAAAGTCGGGCGATACTCTCCTGAGACAGCTCATGGCGCTCATGAAGCTCTCGGATCAAAGAGGCCTCCTCCAGCGCTTCCCAACGTCTGTCCTGCTCTCGCATCAAGAGCGCAAGCAGGGCCTCCCTCTCCCCGCAACTCCACACTTCAGCCAAGACCATGTCCTTTCCGCACCGCCTCAGCGCTTCCACCCTCCGATAACCGTCCACCAGAACATGGCAGGGAGGATCGCAAGGCACCACACTGACCGGCCGCAACTGGCCCCACTGCTCCACAGAGCGCATCAGAGGCAGCAGCGCCTCTAGCCTTCGGATCCGCGTATGGGCATAGCGAAGATCCAAGTGCGCTATCTCCAAAGTCTCCAGGTGAGTCAGAGCTGCCATATCCGAAGCCCATAGCACCAAAAACCTCCCATTAAAATAAGGTGGTCTGTTTGCAATCAGAAGAAAATGTGCTCTCTTGAGGATAACTGTTCGAAAGAACATCCAGTTTCACCAGGTACTCGTCCATTTTTGCAATCCCCTCCTCCCCCGCAGGTATGAGCCGATAGAGCCCGGATCTCATGGGATTCCAACTCCTTGACTCGTCTGTCTTTGCAATCAACAGAGCTCGTCTCTTACGGTTTCGTTCTCTTTGAAGCACCCTGTTGCGCTCCACATACTCCGGGTGGGAGTCCCGATAGGCCTTCCAGTACCCCATGTGATTCTCTCGCCATCTCTTTTGCGCATCCCGCTGATTGTCCCGGTACGCCTCATCCGTGCGAAGCTTGCCCTTGTGCCACTCTCTCTTCCTGGTCCTCTGGCATTCTTCCCTGGAGCAATATCGCTGATGGGCTACATTGGGGCGGGGCCTAAACCGATCTCCACAGTGCTCGCATCGCCTTTTCACTTTGCCCTCCGATTCCGCTATCCTTCGGAAAGCATCATGCGCAAGGCTCCCTACGAAGAACAATCAAGATCAGCTTAATACCCTCGGTGGGTCAGTCTTGATGAGTAGACCAATGGTAGAATTAAAGGTGGGTCAGTTTATATGAGCAAAGGTGGGTCACTTCTCGTGAGCGTCAAAGGCGAGAGGTAGAAGATTCGGGGTCAGGTCTCAACATTCAACAGAAACGCCCCTATTCTTATAGTTTTTAGGGACATGATTTTATGGGTTTCCATTACAGATCTGCTTTCGCGCTCCCTTGCTCTTATCTTTTCCATAAGGAGCGGCCGCTTCTTTCGCTTCAAACCCTATCCGCTTCCTTGGTGGATCGGGTGGTGGGAGCAGAAGCGGCCTGATTTGATCATAAAGCTCGCGGATGCTTTCATCATGGGCCAGCAGGACGTTCTCTATCCGGAGCAGGCGTCTTTCAAGTTCGGATCGACTGATGAGGGCTTCACGCATTTTGACGAACGCTCTCACCACGAAGACACTCATCTGAATGGCTTCCAGACTGTTCAGAACGGTTGCAGCCATAATGGCCCCGTGCTCGGTGAAAACGCGCGGTAAGTATTTGATATGTTGCCCTCTCTTTAAGGTCACAAATTGTGACCTTAAACGGGTCGCCGCTTTTGCTTCCTCCCGTGTGAGCTGAAACGCAAAGTCAGAAGGAAATCTCGCCGCATTGCGCTTCACGGCTTGATTGAGGACTTTGGCTGCGACCCCATACACCTCAGCCAGGTCAGAAGCCAAAATGACTTTCTTCCCTCGGATCGTTAGGATCTTTTCGCTGATTGCCTCTACAGGCAGCATGGAGTATCCCTTCTCTTTGGCGGCATGGGCGGAGTCTATTTGTGACCGGCCTGAATTAAGGTGCCAATTTGGTACCTTAGAATTTCATGGTACCCCATAATTTTTGGTGACGCTCCTGATTTCGTGAAATTCTGCCCTTTCCCTGCTTTGTCCCAGGGCACGCCCACCCTTCTAAATGTTACCGTCGCACACCTGCTTCCGGCACCCTCCACCTTTCCGTTTGCCGTACGCCGCTGCGGCCTCATTTACGAAACCGATTTTCTTTTTCTCCCGCTCTGGAGGTGCCATGAGCTGCCTGATGGCTTCAAAGATGCTTTGGATCTGTTCATCGTGGCCTTCCAGTCGCTCTTCCAGCTCTATCAGCTTGAAGGCCAGCTCCTTGTGGGTTGCCATCATCTCCCGGAGTCGCACAAACACCCGCATGATGGCGATGTTAACCTGGATCGCACGCTCGCTATTGAGCACAGTCGACAGCATTGCAACCCCTTGTTCAGTAAAAACATAAGGCAAATAGCGGCGCCCGCCCCGACCGGCTTTTGAGATGCCAGTTTGGCATCTCAAACGTTCCGTCTCTTCACCCGTCAACTGGAACATAAAATCCTCGGGGAAACGTTGAATATTTCGCTTGACTGCTCGATTCAGTGCGCCGGTCTCCACACCATAAAGCTCGGCAAGGTCCGTGTCCAACATCACCTTTTGCCCCCGAACCAGCAGAATCGCTTTTTCGATGCGCTCAACTGGGATTGGCAATTGCTTGGAAGCCATGATCAACTCCACATATCTCCGGCGGCTCCAGAAATGGTCACAAATTTTGTCCGGTCCAACTTGAGGTCGCAATTTGCGACTTGAAATCATCGCCCGATGTCACAACCCACAACTTGAAAAGACAAAACCCCATCTCCCGAGAACGGGGGTATGGGGTTTTGCTGATGTGCTATGTTGGGCCTTCGTCTCTGAACCTCCTAAGAAAAAGAAGGGGTTACGGGCCAAAAGACAATGCGCGGATTTTACTCAAACGTGCAGAGAAGGTCAAGAGATTTAAACAAATGGAAATAAGTTTAACAAAAGCTTAACAAAGAAAGCACAGCGTGTCAGTCCCAGAGGAGAGATTAACGGTAGGGCGAGAGGGAGAAGATTCCGTTTTTGTGGGACATCCTTGATATATTGACATTCTCTGGAACCCCTAACTCTGTGCCTCCGTTCTTTGAACCACCTTCCTTCCCTTTTGAGTGAGCCGGTATTCTCGCTTAATGCTCCGAGACTTTCTTGGGATAGTCATTTCGACCAGCCCTGCCTCAATGAGGGGTTTCAAGACTCGACACCGGAACTTGGTCCCGGCTAACTTGGTTTCTGGGTTCTAAGACGCCTCCGGGCTATCTCGGCTCACCATTCTCATTTCTTATGGCCGAGTCGTTCATCTTACCGGACCACCTCCCAGTGTCCGCCCTTGTCGGGGCCGACACGACGGAGGATGCCTCTTTGTTTTAGCTTCGTCAGGTTTTTGTGGACGGCAGTGGTACTGATTCCCACCTCTTTCGCCATTTCATAAATAGAGATTCGTCTATTACTATGGATTAGCTGGAGAATGTGCCTCTCGTTTTCTGCCAACTTTTCTCCCAACTTTTCTTCCAACTTTTCTACCAACTCCTCTGCACCCTCTCCGAACTTTTCTCTGACACCTTTTCCCTTTCCCTCCTTCAGCGCTAATTCGGGCGACCGTTGGAATGTTGCCCGGAAAAACGGATCGCTCGCGAAAGTCGGCTCGCGGAGTCCCGCCGCGACCATGGCCTCCTTCATCTTCTGGATTCCCATGCCGATGCGTTCGACCTTGTGCAGGCGGAAGAAAAGGTCCGAAATCAGCTCGTTCCGTCGGATCGAAACCGTGCCGAGGTTCCGGACCGACAGGCCTTTCGGCAGGCCGCCGGGGTTCACGATTTCCACCCGGTCATCAAAGACCTCCACGCTGACCTGCGTGCCGGTGATGCTTTAGTCGCGGTGCATGAGGGCATTCACCAAAGCCTCGCGCAAAACCTCGATCGGGATCTCGTAAATGTCCTCCCGATTGACACCCAGGATTTCGCTGCGGACGTTCAGGTGTTTTGGAGGAAGCCAACGGCCTCATTGAATTGGGTGAGTAGATCGTCCCGCACATCGCGGCGGTCGTAGATGTGGAGCCTGTCCGTTCCTTTGAAAGCCAGGAGCGTCATCTGCGCCTGGTGCAGGTGGTCATAGACGTCCTTGGCGAAGAAGAGAATGCCCGCGTTTTTGACCCGGGTCTCGTCAGCAACCTTGAGGCTGCGCAGAAAGTCGGGCACGGCGGTGGAGCCGATACGGATGGCCGCTTCCTTGGTGAACGCGCGTATCTTGGCCTTAGAGACATCGTCGAAGGTGAATCCTTTGACCGTTTTTTCCTCAAACGGTAGTGGCGTGTTCTCCGCAAACATGATGCGCAGCTCGTCGTGGCTCATCTTCTGGGTGGTGCCGTCGAGCCGTCGGTAGTAGCCGGAAGCGCAGGAGTAAGGCTTCTCCGTGCCTTCCGCCACGACGACAGCCACAACTTCACCGACCTGCGAGAGCTCAGTCGCGATGCTCGGCTTGCAGTTTCGCGCCAGGCTGGTGATCTTGGCCTTCAGGTCGTTAGTCAGGCGCTCGCCGACAACGATCCCCTGATCCCGCACGCCGAGGAGGAGAGTCCCACCCTTGGCATTGGGGAAGGCTACGATGTCCTCATCAATACGCGGGGTGTAGCGCTCCTTGAACTCCACGGTGAGACCTTCGCCCTCGCGGATGAGGAGTTTCACCTGTTCGACAGTGATCGAGTGGTCTGTGAGGGTCATTCCCTTTTTCTCACGCGGTTTCACTCCTGGACGATCCGCACTTTGTCGGGCTCCTTGCCCTTGGTTAGCTCGTCCATGTATTCTTCAAAGCGCTTCTTCATCTCGGCCGGGGCCGCGGGTAAGCCACCGGAGAGCAAGGCGGGTCGCAAGTCACCGCGCGTAATCAATCCCTATGGTGCTCACCAGTCTGGCCACCTGAAGAACCTAGTCAGGTCCATGCGGGTCTTGGGCTCAGATCTCAACCTTCAACCACCGCGATTTTAATCCCACCTTCTGTCAGATTCGATCATAGCACTTCCAAGTGAGTCTTTCATTCTTGGAATTTCGGATAGCTTCTTACCGATAAACCCCCTGTTTCGGTCATTTCTCGCTACCCAGACATCGAGACCCATGTCACTGCCCAGCTTGAGGAGGGGCCACTGAATTTCCGTATGGACAGATATCTTGTCTGGAGTTTCTTGCGCCTCATCTGTGGGTTCGTCCCTGACGGGCACTGTGACCGCTCCAATTTTGGCCTGCAGCGCCTTTGGCCTCGGAGCTAGTTTTGCGGAATCCACTGGGCGCTTGACAGGATTTTTAACTGCGTCCATCAGGGCGTTGACAACTGCTTCACCGTCAGAGGCTTTCCATTTGACTGGCGATCCCCGGACATGCCCGGTCCATGCATTCGGATTTTACAGATCCTGAAAAATGCTTAGGTGATCTTTGAGCTGAAATATCGGAACTGCTGTCTCAGGCTCCAATTTCACGATCGGTTTCACCTTGATTCGGTGCGGAAAATCCTCGTCCTTCCATATGGGGCTATTATCCTTGAAAGCCGATGATGTCACCTCCAATAGCCCTATGAACCGGGAAATACCCGTTAAGTAACAGAGGAGGTAGTCTCCTGGCTTGATCTTTTGAACCATGTTTCGCCTTCTTTCCCTGAAGCCGGATATTTTACCCCCAGCATCAAGGAACTCTTTCCAGGTCGTCCATGTGAAGAGATCTGGCCAGTAGGTTCTGTCTGCCATCTTCGGTCTCCCGGATTCAAATGGTCATTTCCAAACTCATCATTAGAATATCCCCAATACGCCCCATTTCCCCTTCCATTCTTGGATGCGCTTTGTGTCGATTGAATGGTGCTTGCTCTCAGAGCCGAATTTTCGCTTTCCACCGTGTTTCTCGAGATAGGCATGATGCGCTCTGTAAATATCATTGCAGACCCACCACTCAGGAACGACGTAGTATTTTGGGGATTCCTTTTCTCTTCCAAGATCCACAAATATCCAGAAGCTATCCTCATCCACTTTGGGGCTGCATCTCTTACCGCGATCAATCGATGTTTGCCAACTGCCGGATCTCTTGGTCTTGACCTGGATCCGCACTGTCCGTGATTGATCTCTATTGCTTGCCAGAATGTCTATGCTGGGCATATTCCCGGCGAAAGTGACCGCATAAGCTCCGCGCTTGTTCAATTCAGCAGCTACGAAAAATTCCCCAGCTCTAGCTGTTTGCTGGTTTGAAGCTCCGGTGGCCATGGTTGTTTTCCCCTTTTTCATTCATTTTTTTGAAAAACCTAGCTCTGTCTGCGCCCTAAGCGGTTGCGGATCCTCGGAACAAATTCAGTTTCTTCCACGGCCCCGTTTAGAGGAGTTTTAGTTCGATCTTATTGCCTCCGAGCAGTTCTGCATGGGATGGATGACAGGTTAAGAGAATGATCTGCTTATCCTCTGCAAAATCTTTTATCGCATCAGCCACCATTGACTGACGATTGGGATCAAGGTCGACGAGGGGGTCATCCATGATGACGAAGCCCTCCTTATTGTCAAGAAACTGTTTAGTGATTGCTAACCTCAAAGCAATTCCAAGAACATCCTTCGTGCCGGTCGAAAGATTATCATATGGCATAAGAACACCATCTTTCCTATGAAAGCCGCTGGGAAGGCTTTCTTCCATCACTACGTCTTGGTATCGCCCTCCTGTCATTTTCTGCAAGAAGTCCGAAACATCCTTTTCCAGACCCTTGTATGTGGCACTATCCATCGATGCGAGTAAGCCTTCCATGGTGTCCCTTATCTTGGCTACGGCCATTCCCTTTCTTAACTCTGTGCCAAACCTTTCCTCTGCATCGGCCAAATCCCTGGCAATTTCTTCAGCAGACCTTTCCGGCGCTTGACCCTCGAGCCTAATGCTCTCCTGGATGAGATTATTATGTTCCTGTGTCAACTCACCAAGGTGGGTTTCTACCGCCTCATACTCAACAATGAAGCGGTCCACATCCTGTATTTCTGCTGGAAAGGTCCTTAATTTACTTAGGGCCTCCTGCCGTTGTTTTATTAAACCACTGATCTCAGCCAATCTCTCAAGTAACTTGTGTTGATCGCCGTATTCCTCAATATAAATCAGGAGCGTTTTCTGAAGTTCAGTCAACTCGGCTTTTAGAGTCCTGATCTCCGCTTTCGTATTTGCCAGTTCAGTAAGTACCGTTTCCAGTTCCCTATCAGGTTTCTTAACATTGAGGCCCTCGGCCTTTTTCATCAATTCTTCATATGTGAGTTCCCCGAGTTCTTCTTCCAAGTTATGCTTTGCCCTTTCAAGTTCTCCAAGCTCCATTTTGAATATCGCGTTCAGGGCTTCTGCTTCCTCAAGGCTTTTTGCATTGAACTTATGGAGAAGATCCTCGGCAGTCGCTTTCGCGTTCTCATACTGGTCAAGTATTTGCTTATAATCTACCTCGCCGGACGTCACCTCCAACTCCCACTCATGATGTAGAAACTGCAGCCTTCCGTCTGCCTTAAAATCGTACACCTCTCCTGCTTTCAGTTTGCTTTGGATTCTGTCGTTCAGCCCCTCCTGAATCTCTAAGTCGTTATCCTTTTTCGCCTTGAATCTGGCAGAGAGCTTTCCCGCAGATAAAGACGCCTCAAGTTTGCTTTTCACGCTATATGCTGCTCTGATGCTTTTGAGATCATGATCTGTAAGATTGATCACTTTTTCCAAGCGTTTCTCAGCTTCATCTACAAGGTGCTTTTTGGCTTTTGCCCGCTTGTAGTTATCTAAGAGGTCTTTGCCTTTTCGATAAGTCTCTGCTAGCTGCTTCTCTTCACTTAACTTCTTCTCTTTATCCTCTAAATCGGGCAGTTTTTGCTTTCTCTCATTAATCTTTGATTCTGTCACAGGCCAATCCTTATTGACCTTTTCAAGCTTCTCGAACTCCAAAGCAAACCCTTTAAGCTCAGCCTCAATCTGTTTGCGTTTTACCGCATCTTCCTTAAGGGGTTTATTGTTTTTGACATATAATTGTATCTTTCCTACCTCAATGGCGTGTTCGGATATTCTCTTATTCAGTTCGTCGAGTTCCTTTTCATAATCAACGGCGACCTCGAAGGCAATCCTTACGGCCTCTTTTTCATAGAACGATTGAGTGATAGAGCCTACGTTCCTTACCCAAGGATCCTCAATGCCACGGTTGCCCTCCGGGTAATTGATATTGATATCCCACCGCCCAAAAAAGCTGGCATATGCATCTTCAATCCTGGTTCTGAATGCATCTACAGAGACCCCGTCCAATTCCATTACTGCCTTCCTCAAAATGTTGCCAAGGTGTTCTAACGTCTCCTTGTTTTCTCGGATGTTATGGACCGTTATGGATAAGCCCGTTTGGTAGGCCATCATGACCGTCTTGCATGTGCCTTCGGGGACCTGAAGGCACTCTCTGATTACGTCGCGTACTGCTTCATCATCAGTCACGACAGAGCCATTAGGCAAGGTCAATGAAGACAAATCTGAAGCGCCCCACCGCCTTCGTAGTTTGTAGCTTCTTCCCTGGCTCTTGAAATCAATGCTGACTTCAATCGTGTCACCGCCTCCGATAGGAATGAAGTATCCCATCTGCTTTTTGAACCTTGCGGGAGTGAGTCTTGAAGGGGTAAAGAGGGCATTCTCGATGGCCTTGTAGATTGTGGACTTACCGGATTCGTTTGGCCCCAAGACGACGTTCATGCCTTCTTGAAGATCTAGCTCTCTGTTGGAAAGTCCGCCAAAAATGGAAATGTTCACCTTTTCTATAATCATCTGCGTGTCTCCTGGACGAGCTCATAGGCCACCTGCAACGCCTCAAAATCCTGGATCTCCGCAAGCTGCTTCAATAGCCTGTAAGGGAAAGAATGCTCTGTGAATTCTCGGTCAATGACATCAGGGGTGATCTTAATAGTGACGCCAGTTAAGTCAGCTTGGAAGAAACATAGTTGTTTCTCCAGACTGCTACAAAACACGCCCAATTTCTTGTATTCATCTTCAGGGAGTCTCCCTTTCATTGTCAACTTCAACAGGGTGTTTCTGTGCTGTGGCTCTGAATATCTAGCTAAGATTTCTTCAGCATCTTTCCAGGAAATTATCTCAGTCTCTTCGTGATAAAACCTGTAAGCCCCTGTGCTAACGAAATTCGTTGTGATCCTCTTATCTTTTTCAATTTCTATCAACAGGCCTTTTCCTTCATGGTCACAGTCAAAACCATCCGGTTCGGGGGTCCCTGGGTAGAAGATTTTACTCTTGGCTCCCGGCAGCGTTGGGTAGGGTATATGTGTATGGCCCATTAACCACAGATCCAATCCGCATGCCAAGAGCTCGGCTTCGGTCATTGGGTAGTAGTCCCTATTGAAATCAGGAGAAAGACCCTCCAGGCTGCCGTGTGCCAAGCCGATGTGTAGTGCTACATCTCTATCCTTCTCTATCTCTCGGATCCATTGAATACTGTTTTTCGCTGAATGCTTCGACTCGCAGGGAGCCGCATAGAGATTGGCATCCAAATCATACGTTTTGAGTGGATAGATTTTTTTCGATTCGAGCACAAGCACACGGTTACTAGCGAAACCCTTAAAAGTTGCCCAAAGACCATCGGGACGTGGGGTAATGAAATCGTGATTCCCTGGTAGTACGGCAACCAATCCTCCTTGAAAGTCGTTGAGAATATCCGCTGCTTGTTTGATATCACCTTTTGCCACTGAAACCCTGTCAAAAAGGTCGCCACCGACTGCAAACAGATCGCAGTCTTTATGATTTGCGACATCAATGCAACGTTTCAGCGCGTTAAATCTTGCTTCCACCAGCTTTCCCTGAGTGCTCGGGTAACCGGCGAACTTCATGCCTAGGTGTGCGTCAGAGGTTAGAAAGATTCTCATTTTGCGTATCCTACAATTGAAGGGTACCTATGAAAACAGCTTGATAAATGATAGTAGCACCCGCTTCTATGGTCTCTGCTGTTTTACTCAATCGTTCTTGGAGCGTTCCCGCGTGAAGGTCAACAACCTTTGGAAAAGTTGCGAGATCTGAGACCTCATGCTTTTCTCCGAGCCTGAATAGAACCTCTTCGTAGGGGCCGTGGGGCGCCTCCTCTTTTCCGCTAGCCTTGAAATAAACCCTTAGATCGCACTTGGATGGACGAAAATAAGTGTAGAAATCTGAAGCGGCTAACCTAGTAGGCATGATCCCTCTCAGGGAGCTGCGTTTATAAAAAAATCCCATCCCTCAGGCCGAGAAATGGGATCCTCTATCCGTCTCTATATGGTGAAGCGGTCTTTTCTCTAAAATAGGCCATGTCCACCAGTGAGTATTGGTTGTCGATGGTAACTGTCTGTAATAAATAAATAATTGTGCCAAAATTACTCCAAATTCAGGAGATTGTCAACCGTTTCCATCTCATCTTCCTACCACCGCCGAGGACCGAAGAGAACACCGAACAGTCCTTCCTTATCATCAAATGAGATCCTCTCTGCGACCAAGGAGACTAGGTCCTCCACTGTCACCCCGTACTTCCTGAGGGGGTAATAGGCGGTCTTTATTTCCCTTCGGGCCGAGTTGAGGGCGTCCTCCAGCCTCTTTTCAAGAACCGAGTTCTTCCGTATTCCGACTTCACCGCTCATGGCGAAAATGATGATATCCATGGCCGTAGCATCGGCCGGAACCTCAACGGATGACTTGTCAGGCCCGGACACGCAGACTGCGGAGTTCATTATTTTCATCTCGCCATAATGGAATTCCCTGTGCCCTACAGAGATGGTAATCTCCTTGAATTTCGAGGCGGGGACAAGGTTTTCAATCAGGTGCGCCCAGAGCCTGAAAGGAACTCTTGCACTCCCCCACTTGATCGCTTTGCACTCCAGCGTCTCACTGAATCCCGGCCCTGTGACCACGAATTTCTCGGAGACTGTGAGAGTCACCTCCGCTTTTTTTGCCATCTTCTTCTGAAGTTTCAAGATTTGGAGATGTTTTCTGTGCAGGAGCAGCTCTGTTTTCTGAAGAGTTGCTTTCATTGATGCATCACCCTTCTTTGCGATTCTTGAGCAGATCGGAAAAAGCCTTCATCCTTGTGGTAGATGGTCAAGATATCCTCTTTGTCCATTATGATTGTCCCGCCCTTGGCTTTGTCCAAAAGCTGTATTGCTCTCTTGAACTCTGCGACAGCGTCCTGATACTCCTTCTTGCCGAGAAAAATCCTGATCGCTCCCCCGGGAGCTTGTTCTGTGCGACCGCATTCTCTGATGATTTTCAGCGAAAGTTTTGAGAAGCCCCTTTGGCGCGATCTTCTTTCTGCGTGTTTCGTGAGTTTCATTTGAGGGTCTCCTTCTCTAGAATCGAGGAATGCGTGCGCTATTCGCGATCGAGCTGGCATAGGACATGATGTCTTGACCATCAATCTCAGGCCGGAATTGTCCAATGATTTCGTCAAGCCACGATCTGCTTTTACCCACAACGTTTCTCCATCTATCGTAATGATCTCCAAAGTGAGACTCGAGTATCTGGATGAGAATTGCGGTGCTCAACACAAGAACAGGATCAATTGGCATCCATTGTATATGATGAACAGGTATTCGAACGGTCATTCGTCCAGCTGCCCTGTGGATATGGCTTAACTCGATTCCGAGTGCTCCAGCAGCTGCTCCATCGAGTATCATTCCACCCTCAGGTCTTTGAAGGTTGAGAATGTGTAAAAGCAAATTCGTCCTTACCCGCTCTTGTTTCCGTTTCTTGAACATGGGATATGCCTTAACCCCTCCGCTTCGCAATTTCTCCATTGTTGGCGGAGGGGCAGGCTGTTTCATAAGCAGAGCATCAAAGACAGGCACATTTTCCTCAAGCTCAAAGCTAATATCAGAAATTTCATCGCTGCCAAGATCCAGCTCCGCCTGATAGCACTCCACGTCGTCAGCAATTCCTGCAAATGTGGGAGCAGCGGCCTTTAACCTACCAACTCCATGCCAACCAATGGTGAGCAAAACGGGAATCTTCCTTAATGTCACTTCTCCAGTCGTCTTGTCCTTTTCCTCACGCTCCTCCACCGCTACATAGCTGGTGCTTTGAGAGAGGACGCCGAACGTCTTTGAGATTTCGATAATTCTATCCTTCAATTGGTTTTGTTTTCTCTCTTCTTGTCTGGATCCGCGCACTAAACCAACGACAGATTCTTCAAGATCCCTGATTTTCTCACGTGCCCAGAGGACTGGAATGGGAAGTCCGGTTTCGTATGAATCAACGACTTCAATCGCCCAAGCCTCTTCCCGGCCATTCACTCTCCCTTGTAGCGCGAGCTTGCTTTTACCGATTGACGCACCCTCGACTCTTGCAAAAACGGTAACAGGACTGCCGGTGAAAGCCACTGGAAGTGCAGGTGCCTGGTCCAATGAACGGGTACCCCAGGAAATCGCTAAATCGGTTATCATGTCCTGCTCTAGTTTTCCGAAAAGTCCCAACACTTTTGGTTCAATCCTCTCACCCGGGAAGATGAATTCGGAAGCGCCTCCACCTGCACGCCCCAAGCCCTTGATGAAGTACTCGTTGCAGCCTGCCCCGATTCCGACCGGGAAAACCCTTATCCTTCCATTACTCTTCTTGATCAGGTCAAAGACCTCACTCTCGTTTCCAACTTCCCCGTCAGTCAGCAGGATAATGTCCTTATAGGAGATCCGCTCTTTGCCTTTTGACGAGCAGATTTTCCTCAGAGGGTTGAGTATCTCTGTTCCCCCGAGATCGGCATCCATGTTTTTGACATGGGCCAGCGCTGCATTGGCCGTTTTTTCGCTATAGATCTCAGCCTTCGGAAAAAGAGATTCATGACTCGATCCGAAGCGAACGACATTGAATCGCCTCCCCTGCTCTAAACCTCTGATGCACGCTTCGACAGCTCGCTTCGCTTCCTGAATTGAATCCCCTTGCATTGATCCGGAGCAGTCCACCAGAAAAACGATCTCTCTTTTCAGACCCTCCCCGTGGCTCTGGTCTTTTCGCTTTTCGACTACGGGATCCTTCTCGGGCAGGAAGTCCAGCTGGATGAAGGATTCTTTATCTGTGCGATACTGATATGCCCGACTGACTTGAGAATTCGCAAAGTCCATGTAAAGAATGAAATCGCGGTCCATGCGGACAGACTCTGCGGATAGAGTCACGTTAATGGGATCCCCCTTGAGGTTCTCTATTCTCACCTGATGGGTGGGGGACTCAACCGAGTCCAGAAGACTTCCCTTGTGAATCCTGAGTGCAATGAAAAGCCCATAGGAAACATCAGCGGCATACGGAGGATGTAGCTTTTCATCGACAGGAATTCCATTATCGTCGGCCATTTCATCCGGTATGTAACGGGGGGAAATGGTGGTGGGAAGGAAGAATCGGACCCTCTTTCCTTCCGTATCCAGGAGCATGACGTACTCAATTTGAATGACCGCCTCCGTTCCCGGGTTCAAATTTCCGACCGACAGAGTAAAGATATTTGGTCTTTCTTCATCAAGAAGATATGCACCGTCTCCTTTTGTCAGGGCATCATCATAGATCTCAAAGGCTTCCTCCCGCTCTTCAACCTGGCCCTGGATGGTCCTGCCGTTCACCTGAGCCTTGAAGCGGCAGATGGCGCTCCCTTCAGGCAGAGGGAACTTGTACACCGCTTCGACAGCGGTTTTCTCGATGTTTCTGAACCTCTGGGAGACCGTTACTCTGGCGCCTCTGCCAAGGATATCTCCGTCCACTTTAACGCCAATCAAGGGAATAGGTCCTGATTTGGATGACAGAAGACCAAACTCGTCACTCATCGTTCGTTCCTCCTTTAAGAATTGATTTGGCCACCCGGATGATCTCTACCAGCTTTTTCCTTTCTGATTCGTCCAGTTCCCTCTGAATATGGATTTCAATGCCAGGCTCAACCGGGTATCTGATCCATATCTCCCGCAGCGGAGCCATCTCGGGTTTCTTGCCTATTTTAAGGACTTCCTGGATCTGGGAGAGCCTAAGACCATCATCCTGCAGGGCCTTTATCTGACGCAATTTGTTTAAATGACTGTCAAAATAAAATCCCCCTCTTCCCCTGCCAGCAGGTGGATCAATCAGGCCTTCCTGAACGTAATATCTTATTGTTCTTCTGGAAAATCCAGTTAACTCGCAGAGCTCTTCTATGGTGTACTGCTTTGTTTCCATGACAGTAAATTAACAGTTTACTGTCATTATGTCAAGCTTTTTCTGTCAAAAAAATGAACTGAGCAAGAGGCAGAAATAACACGGGAATTTGTCAGATTAGGCCGAAAGGGAGTGTTTTTTTGTGATCAGGGCCTGTGAAGGAAAAGTATATATGGGCAATAAGTATACAAAATATCATAATATATTGATTAACTTGACAGCAATTTGATAATGCTCTATCATAAAATCGCCCCTCTAGGAAAGGTGATACTAGGTATGAAAGTCAACCTCAGAAAAACCAAGAAGCTTTTCAGCGTCAGGCTGGACGACGATTCCATTCGGGACATCAAGCTTCTCTCGGTGGACACCGATAAATCGGTTTCAGACCTTCTCGCAGAAGCCATTTCAGATCTGGTCCGGAAGTATGGGCGCACTGAGGTTTCCTACCGGACTGTTTTTCCGGAGAGTAAATCAAAGAAATAACCCATTCAGGAAGGAGGACATCAAATGTTGATGAGAGTGAATCTTTTTGACCCTTGGAAGAGGCCCATTTACGGCACCGCAACAGCACAAGATATTCTTCAGGTTTGCTTGGGGGCACTTCTGTTCTGTGGCGTTGCAGGAGTTGTCACTTGGGGCGTTACCCAGTTGCTCATGGTGTTGAACCACTGATTGACCACAGGAGGTAGAAGTATGTCTTGGTGGGAAACCGTGCGCAGTACAATTAAGCCTGGAGATCTTGTTTATACACCTGGTAGGGGGCTTGACGGGGGAAGGAAGAAAAGACCCTTTACGGTTGCCTCCAAGGATGATTCCAAAATAGAAGTTAAGAGCGGTGATAGTAAGGTGCCTTTACATAAGGAGTGCTTTGACGTTGCTGAGGATGCTCTGGTAAACAGGAAGCATGCATGGTTGAGGGTTGCTGCTCTGCATTCCAATGATACAGCTGCGAATAGTCTTGATCAATTGATACGTTCGGCAACCAAATCTGAACTGGCTCGCGGGAATTATGTCTGCGCTCTGTTGGAACGATGTGGACTGGTCAAATACTCCATGCAAGGGAGGCGAAAGGTTATTGAACTCCCATAATCTCTTTTGTCATCTGCTCCTCTCGCATCGTCGAGTCTGTCCTGGAAACCGTCAAGAGCTCTCTCTCAAACGGCGAGGATGTTCTCATCAGCGGGTTTGGGAAGTTCTCTGTGAAGAAGAAAGCTCCGCGGAAGGGAAGAAATCCTGCAACTGGGGAGGACTTGCCGCTTGACGCTAGGACAGTGGTTCAATTCCGGTTTTCGCCGGTGATGAGGGAGAGGGTGAATGGGAGAGGTTGATCATGCGCTAGCCGTGATTCTTACACGGTAAGGGAGAAGAAAGAACTTGAATATTTGCCTTTTATTTACTCAAAATCTGTTGGGGATAGTGATGGGGAATTTAAAAAAAATAAACAAAGGGGTTATGTGATTTACATAACCCCTTGTTTTTATTTGGCGGGGACGACGAGACTTGAACTCGCGACCTCCGACGTGACAGGCCGGCGTTCTAACCAAACTGAACTACGTCCCCGTGTAAACCTTCGGTTTCACTATTAGCCAGTGGCCAATAGCTTTTGGCTAACGATCAAAAAAGAAAACTGCGGCTTCTTAGCAAAGAGCCGTTACCTATGAGCCACCCGTTAACGGCCTTCGGCCGTTCCTATGGTAGGCGGAACAGGATTTGAACCTGCGACCCCCGGCTTGTAAGGCCGATGCTCTCCCGCTGAGCTATCCGCCCAACCTCGAAATGTCTATTTACCTACAGGTTCATCCCCATGTCAAGCTTTTTGAGCTTTCTAGATTCCCGCCGGAGTTTACCCTGAGCGCCGCCGAAGGGCCTGAATAAAAGAAGAAGACGTTTCCACACTCCCCTCGCCCCTCCCGCCAGGAGAGGAAATACGGGAGGGGATGTGAATGAAAGCACGTATTCCCTCGTAAATACTGGATTCCGGGTCAAGCCCGGAATGACGGACAAAGGAAAGCAATTTGAGACGCACTACACTAGTGGGCGGTCAGTTCATCGACAGCAGGCTTCTGGTCCTGCACCGCTTCCAGGCAGAAAGGCTCGCACTCCTCCTGGGGGGCAAAAAAGCTTTCCCCCTCCTGCAAGACCAGGGCCTGTTTCAGCACGTCGTCCATGTGGGCCACAGGGATGAGCTCGACCTTCTTCAGAATCCTTTTCGGGATCTCCTCGATGTCCTTCATGTTGTCTTCGGGGATGATCACCCGGTTCACCAGTCCCCGGTGCGCGGCCAGAACCTTTTCCTTGAGGCCGCCGATGGGCAGCACCCTTCCCCTGAGCGTGATCTCGCCGGTCATGGCAAAGTCGTGTTTTACCGGCTTTCGGGTAAGGGCCGAAACAATGGAGGTCGCCAGCGCAATCCCCGCAGAAGGACCGTCTTTCGGGGTCGCGCCCTCGGGCACGTGGATGTGAATGTCGATGTTCTCGTAGAACTTGTCCGGAAGCCTGAGCTGCCGCGACCTGGACCTCACGTAGCTCAGGGCCGCCTGCGCGGATTCCTGCATCACCTCGCCGAGCTTGCCGGTGAGAACCAGCTTTCCCTTTCCGGGCATGATCGCCACTTCGGTCTGGAGAAGCTCTCCGCCTGTATCGGTCCACGCGAGGCCCGTGGTGACGCCCACCTGGTCCAGGTCCTCTGTTTTGCCGAAACGAAACTGGATCACGCCGAGGTAGCGGTGCACCGAGTTGGCAGTGATGTGGATCTTGGTCTCCTTGCCTTTCTTCAAGACTTCCTTGGCCACCTTTCGGCAAATGGCGGCTATTTCCCGCTCCAGGTTTCGAACCCCCGCCTCGCGCGTGTAGTTGCGGATGACGGTGAGGATCGCCTTGTCGGAGAAGGTGATGTCCACGTCCTGAAGACCGTTTTTCTCGATCTGTTTCTTGATGAGGAACTGTTTGGCGATGTTGAGTTTCTCGAGCTCCGTGTAGCCCGGAAGCCGGATGATTTCCATCCTGTCCTGCAAGGGCAGAGGGATGTTGTGAAGGGTGTTGGCCGTGGTGATGAAGAGCACCTCGGAAAGGTCATAGTCGAGATCCAGGTAGTGATCGTTGAAAGCGTTGTTCTGTTCCGGATCCAGGACTTCGAGAAGCGCCGCCGAAGGGTCGCCCCGGAAGTCCGTGCTCATCTTGTCCACTTCATCGAGGCAGAAAACCGGATTCACGGTTTTGGCTTTTCTCACGTACTGGATGATCTTTCCCGGAAGCGCTCCGATGTAGGTCCGGCGGTGGCCCCTGATCTCGGCCTCGTCCCTGACGCCTCCCAGAGACAGGCGGACAAAATTGCGGCCCGTGGCCCTGGCAATGGACTTGGCGATGGAGGTTTTGCCCACGCCCGGAGGACCCACCAGGCAGAGGATGGGGCCGCTGATTTTTTTGGTCAGGCCTTGCACGGCCAGGTACTCCAAGATCCTCTCCTTCGGTTTCTTGAGTCCGTAGTGATCTTCTTCCAGGATGCGCTCCGCCTCTTGAATGTCGATCTTCTCCTTGGTTCTCTCGTCCCAGGGTAGGGCGATGATCCAGTCGATGTAGTTGCGCACCACCGTGGCTTCCGCGGACATGGGGGACATCATCTTGAGTTTCTTGAACTCCTGCCAGACCTTGGTGTGGGCTTCCTTGGAGAGCCGTTTCCTCTTGATTTTCTTTTCCAGCTCGGCCAGCTCCGCCTTGAAGTCGTCCTTGGTGCCCATCTCCTTCTGAATGGCCCGCATCTGCTCGTTGAGATAATAGTCCTTCTGGGTCTTCTCCATCTGCTTCTTGACCCGCTTCTTGAGGCGGTTTTCCAGTCGGAGGATGTTGATCTCGTCCCGAAGCTTGTCAAAGAGCTTTTCAAGCCTCGGATTGAGCCTCTCGACCTGAAGGATCTCCTGCTTGTCTTTGATCTTCATGGCCACGTGGGCGGCGATCATGTCTCCGAGCCGCGAAGGGTCCTCGATGGCGCTGATGGTGGCCACCAGGTCCTTGCCGATTTTCTCGTTGAGCTTTGCATACTCGTCAAAGCTCTCGGCAATGGCCCTCATGAGGGCCACGGACTGCTCGTCCGGCTCGTCCTCGTGGATCTTTTTCATTTTTACGATGAAAAAGTCCTGGTTGGGGATGAACTCCTCGATCCTCGCCCGCTGTTTGCCCTCGATCAGGGCTTTCACCGTGCCGTCCGGCAGCCTCAAGAGCTGAAGCACGGTCCCCAGGGTTCCGAAAAGGTAAATATCCCTTTGTGCGGGGGTATCCACCTTGGCGTCCCGTTGGGCGGAGAGGAAGACTTCCTTCTCGTGAGACATGGCCCACTCAAGAGCCTTGATGGACTTATCCCGTCCCACAAAAAGTGGAACCACCATGTGAGGAAATACGACCACATCCCGCAAGGGGAGTAAAGGATACAAGGCGTCTTCCATTTCAGGCATTCTCTTTCTGTTCAGATTGAACATGCTAGGCGTATCCCACCTGGTTTTCGTACAGGTACAGGGGTTGAGCGTTGCGCTTGATCACCTCTTCATTGATAATGCATTCCCTCACGCCGTGCATGCTCGGGATCTCGTACATGATATCCAGCATGACGGACTCGAGAATGGCCCGGAGACCTCTGGCCCCCGACTTCCGCTTGAGTGCGTCCTTGGCAATGGCCAGGAGAGCTTCCTCGGTGAACTTGACGGTCACGCCTTCCATCTCGAAAAGCTTTTTGTACTGCTTCACCAGCGCGTTTCTCGGCTCGGTGAGAATTCTGGCCAGCGCGTCCAGGCTCAGGTCGTCCAGGGTGGCCAGGATCGGGAGCCGGCCGATGAACTCGGGAATCATTCCGTACTTGATCAGATCCTCAGGCTGCACAAAGGGCATGATCTTGTTGATGTCGTCCGACTCCTTGCTCTGGATGGTCGCCTCGAAACCCATGGCCCTGTTCGCGATCCGGCCCCGGATGATCTTGTCAAGCCCATTGAAGGTGCCGCCGCAGATGAAAAGGATGTTGTTGGTGTTCACCTTGACGAAATCCTGCTGCGGGTGTTTTCTCCCGCCTTTGGGCGGGATGCTCGCCATGGTCCCTTCAATGATCTTCAGGAGCGCCTGCTGAACGCCTTCACCGGACACATCCCGCGTGATGGACGGGCTGTCGGATTTGCGGGCGATCTTGTCGATCTCATCGATGTAGACGATGCCCTTGGTCGCGGCCTCCACATCGTAATCCGCGTTTTGAACCAGATTCAGAATAATGTTCTCCACGTCCTCGCCCACATAACCGGCTTCCGTCAGGGTGGTGGCGTCTGCGATGGTGAAGGGCACCTTGAGGATCTTGGCCAGGGTCTGGGCCAGAAGGGTCTTGCCGGATCCGGTGGGACCGATGAGCAGAATGTTGCTCTTCTGGATCTCGATCCCCTCCATGTCCACCTTGGTGGCGATTCTCTTATAATGGTTGTGGACTGCTACGGAAAGAATCCTCTTGGGTCTTTCCTGCTCGATCACATACTCGTCCAGGATCGCCTTGATCTCATTGGGCTTCGGAAGCCTGCTGGCTGCATCCGTGTCCAGTTCCTGGCCATAGTCTTCGGCAATGATCTCGTTGCACAGCTGAATGCATTCATCGCAAATGTAAACCGAGGGGCCGGCAATGAGTTTTTTCACTTCATCCTGGCTCTTCCCGCAAAAAGAGCACAACAGGTCTTCACTGGAGTCGTCTTTTCTTTGCATACCGCGTCTCTCCTAACTCTTCGGACCCTTTCCCATGTCCCGTTCCGTGATGATCCGGTCTACAATACCATAGCGCACGGCCTCTTCGGCATCCATAAAATAATCACGCTCCGTATCGTGGCGAATCTTCTCCAGAGGCTGCCCCGTGTGTTTGGCCAGGATTTTGTGGATCAGTTCCTTGATTTTCAATATCTCCCTGGCCTGGATATCAATATCCGTGGCCTGGCCCTGGGCCCCGCCCAAGGGTTGGTGAATCATGACCCTGGCGTGAGGCAGGGCATACCTCTTCCCCTTCGCTCCTGCAGCAAGCAGCAAAGCCCCCATGCTCGTGGCCTGGCCCATGCAAATGGTTGCGATGTCCGGCCTGATGTATTGCATGGTATCATAAATGGCCAGACCGGCGGTGACTGACCCGCCCGGAGAGTTAATGTAAAGGTTGATGTCCTTGTCCGGATCTTCTGATTCCAGGAAAAGCATCTGGGCTATGACCGTGTTGGCCATACCGTCATGGACCTGTTCGCCCATGAAAATGATCCGGTCCTTCAAAAGCCTCGAGTAAATGTCATAAGCTCGCTCACCGCGGCTCGACTGTTCGATCACAATAGGTATCAGCATATTCTCTCTTTAAACCAGCATGGAATCAATGGATAAATTAATCTAGTTATTGCAAATAGTTATCCATGGGGAGCATCATCAATACGGGCTGCTTCGAGCTCCCTGATCTTAGCACCCTTCACCAGATAATTCAAGGTCTTTTCCTCCAGGAGCCGGTCCTTGAAGCCCTCCATAAGCCCCTTGGCCTCATAATACTGGCGCACGACCTTGGGATCTTGTCCAATTCCTTTCGCGAGATCCGCGAACCCTTCGTCGATTTCAGTCTCCGAAAGAGTCAGGTCATTCTGCCTGGCAATTTCCCCCAAGATCAGCAGGTCCTTCACGCGCTTTTCAGAAGAGGCGCGGAAATCTTCTCTCATCTTGTCTACCGAAAGCCCTGCCTTGGAAAAATCCGAACCCATTCGGGCGAAATTTTGTTTAACCGTTTCAACAGCATAGTTGATTTCAGAATCGACAAGGCTTTCCGGAAGGTCAAAAGTAACCGTCGCGGATATTTTGTCAAGGAGCTTTCTTTTAAGCTCCCGATCCACTCGCTTTTGTTCTCTCGCCTGGAGGTCTTCCCTGATCCTGTTCTTAAGGGCACCGAGATCATTGAAGTCGGCACCTAGGTTCTTCGCAAAATCATCATTCAATTCAGGGAGTTCCATTATCTTGATTTCCGCCACCCTGACTTTGAAAAGGATTTTCTTTCCCGCCAGCTGGGCATTGGGATGGGTCTTTTCAAAATCCACAGTGATTTCTTTTGCCTGTCCAGGCCTTAAACCGAGGAGGTCCTTCTCGAATTCGGGGTGGAACTGGTCCTGCCCTACCCTCACGATAAAATTCTCGGCTTTCATCCCTTTTACGGGTTTTCCCTCCTCAAAAGCCTCGTACTCGATGACGGCGCAGTCGCCCTTCTGGACGCCCCGGTCTTCGTCGAGCGGCTTGAGCCGGGAGTGAACCCGCCGGATCTCCTCCAGCTGCGCATTCACAGCCTCCTCGCTGATTGAAACGCTTTCCTTCTCCACTTCAAGGCCCATGTAGTTTTTAAGCTCAAATTGCGGCCTCACCTCCATGAGGGCTGTGTACGTGTAACCCTCCCCCGCTTTCAGGGATTCGTTCTCTATCATGGGCATGGCGATCGGATAAATCTTGGTTTCTTCAAAAGCCCTTGGAAGGGTCTCACTCATGAGCCCTCGCTGGACGTCCTGCCTCACCTGCTCGCCGAAATTGCGCTCAAGGATACTGCGGGGCACCTTTCCGGGCCTAAAGCCGTCCACTCTCGCCTTTTTCTTGAGTTCCCTGTAAGCCTCGTCGAATTTTTTCTCCACCTCTTCGGACTCGACTTGCACGGTGAGTCTTTTCTTAACCGGGGTAATCTCTTCTATGCTCGCTTTCATGTTCTCCTCTTGACGGTTTGCTCACGATCGCTCAACGCAGGCAGAAGGCTGCGCGGAGAAAATCTCAACCATTCGATAAGGATAGTAAGAATCGCCTCTCCGAAAATCAAGTAAAAGAAGTATTATAAAAACAAAGGGATGAATGTCAAACCACAAAATGGATCATCGAGCATTTAAAGTTGATGCGTTCGTAAAAACTCGAAAGTGTCGCGCCTGTCATTTCGGCCTTCGGGAGAAATCTAATCGTTCCAATTCATTATCAAGGCAAGATTTCTCGCTTCGCTCGAAATGACATCAAGAGGAGACTTCTTACGAGGCCGTCGACGTTGGACATCGAAAATAGGGACAAAGGCATAAAGCGGAAAGCCCGGAGACCTGCGCAGAAGGTATGGGATAGGCCCGGGTGCGCCGAAAAGAGGGTCGGGACTTACTCTTTGTTTTTTTTCTTGAGCAGCTCGATGAAGGTCTCGAGGTTCTCCTGTGAACCGAACACATCCTGGTACATCTTCTCGCTCCATGCGCTGAGGCCCGCCTTGAAGATCCTGTGAATCACCCTGTCTGCGCTCTCAGGCCCTTCGGTCTTCGCGAAATGATAGAGAAGGTCTTCGGGGACCCTTATGGGGTAGACCGCCGCTCCCGCGTTTGTGTCGGCTTTAAGGTATTCCTGAATGTTCTTCAGGATCTTAAGATGCATGTATTTCTTCTGGAACTCTTCTTGGTCCATGTTCTCGACCCTCTTTTGATTTGGATTATAAACAGCGCACCTGCCCAAGTCAACGCGAAAACCCCTCCCAAAAGATTAGCGTTTCCATGCCCTTTTATCACTTTACAAAAAAGATTTTTTGATTAAATTGGATAATCATTTCAATAGAGAGGATTCACCCCCTTTGCCGATTTACGAATACCAGGCCAAGAGTCCCAAGCAAGGCTGCCCCACGTGCCGAAGCCCCTTTGAAGTGCTGCAGCGCGTGGACGAGCATGCCTTGAGTTCGTGTCCTGACTGCGGAAAACCGGTCAAAAAGATTATTTCCTGGTGCCACTCCGCGGTGACGGAGATTTCTCCTGAGCATCAGAGGGTTGAACAGAAGATCAAGGAATATGAATCCGCCGGCCTCTGGAGCCATGCGGCCGAGCTTGCAGACAAACACTCTGAGAAAGTGAAGGACAAGGGCCTGAAATTGAGGGCCCTGGAGGATTACAAAAAAGCGGGTTACGATGCGGATACGCTTTCCAAACATGCCGACATTCATCAAGATTGAAGGGAGATTTTTCGTATGAAAGGAAAAAAGATCATTTCACACGTTGCGCCGGCGTTGGTCCTTGTGGCGGGTCTCATCTTGTTTTTTTCCTCTCCTCCTGTCTGGAGCGCGGAAAAGGAAAAGAAAGATCTTCCGCCTAGACAAATCTCTGTAGCCCCTGAGTACACCGCCGTCACCGTCCCCGAGGGGGAAGAGGTGAGCATTGATCTCACGGTGTCCAACCAGGGCAGACAGGACGAGTTCATCGACCTGTCCCTGACCCAGATCCCCAAGGGCTGGAAGGCGCGGATCAAAACCTACAGTTTTGATGTCTCAGGCTTGTTTGTGGCCAGCGACAAGGCCAAGAGCCTGACCTTGAAAGCGGAGCCGGAAGAAGGCACCGGCCCCGGCAAGTACACCTTCGGCGTCAAGGGCCAGACCCACGACGGGAAGCTGGTGTCCGCCAGCCAGGTGACGATTCAGGTGCGGGAAAAGGACGCGGCCAAGAAATCCAAAGGCGTCAATCTCGCCACCTCCTACCCGGTCTTGCGAGGACCGACGGACGCCAAGTTCGAGTTTTCCTTGGAAGTTGAAAACAAAACAGACAAGGAAAGCACCTTCAACCTGAGCGCCCAGGGACCCACCAACTGGGAGGTCAACTTCAAGCCCTCCTATGAGGACAAGCTGATCTCCAGCCTCAGGCTGAAAGAAGGCGGCCGACAAAGCGTGGGCGTGGAAGTGAAACCCTACCTCCTGGCCGAGGCCGGGACCTATCCCATCCAGGTCAAGGTCAGTTCCCCTGAAGGCAGTTCAGAGGCGGAGCTCACCGTGATTCTCACAGGCACCCACAAAATGGAAGTGGGAACCGCTTCGGGACTCCTCTCTCTCACGGCCTTTTCCGGGAAACCAGCTAATATCTCCTTTTATATCAAGAACACCGGCTCCGCGCCTCAGAACAACATCAAACTGCTCTCCTTCAAACCGGAGAATTGGAAGGTGGAATTCAAGCCGGAGAAGCTGGACAAGCTGGCGCCCAATGAACTCAAACAGATCGAGCTGGTGGTCACCCCCGCGGACCAGGCCCTGGTGGGGGACTATTCGGTGGCCGTCGGTGTGGAGGGCGAAAAGGTCTCCAAGAATCTCGAGTTCAGGGTCACGGTCAAGGCATCGACCGCCTGGGGCTGGATCGGCATCGCCATCATCGTCCTGGTCGTGCTGGGACTTGTCACTCTTTTTGTCCGCATGGGAAGGCGCTAGACATGGAAACGCAAGCGATCATTCAGACGACGGGTCTGACGAAACGCTATGACCACCAGACGGCTGTGGACCATCTCGACTTCAGGGTCCTGGAAGGAGAGATTTTCGGGTTTCTGGGCCCCAACGGCGCGGGAAAGACCACGACCCTTCTCATGCTCCTCGGATTAAGCCGGCCCTCAGAAGGCACGGCTCAGGTCTGCGGGCTGGACCCGGAAAGAAAAGCCATGGAGGTCAAGCGCCTGGTCGGGTATCTGCCGGAGAACGTGGGCTTCTACGGGGATATGGACGCCCTGCAGAGCCTCGAGTATATTGCCGACCTGAACGGGCTCCCCAAGAGCGAGGCCCAGGACCGGATCCAAGAGGCCCTAAAGCTCGTCGGGCTCTCCGAGGATTCGCGCAAAAGAGTGAGCGCCTATTCCCGCGGCATGAAGCAGCGCCTGGGCATTGCGGAAGTGCTGATCAAGGAACCCAAGGTGTTGTTCCTCGATGAGCCCACGCTGGGTCTTGACCCGGACGGCGCGGTGAAACTCATTGAACTCATCCAATCCCTGAACCAGGAAAAAAGGATCACCGTGCTCCTGTCCTCCCATCACCTGCAGCAGGTGCAGAAGATCTCCCACCGGGTCGGCATCATGATCAAAGGCAGGATGGTGGCCGAAGGCTCGATCGAGGCGCTGGCCAAGGAAAAGTTCGGGGTCGGAGAGGAAAATTACACTCTCGAAGAAATCTACATGAAGTACTTCCTGGAGGTTTGATCCATGAGCGGGCTCGGTGCGGTTTATCGAAAAGAACTTTCCGACAACTTCAGCAGCTTCCGATTCGTCATCCTCTTTGCCCTCATCGCCATGGTGAGCTTCATCATCAGCTACATGGCCGGCGTGAGCCTCAGGGAGAACCTGGAAGGCGTGGCCAAGCCCAAGTTCGTTTTTCTCATGCTCTTCAACACCAAGGGCGCTCTTTTCTCCCTGGTGGAATTCATCGCCGTGTTCGGTCCCCTCATCGGCCTGGTGCTCGGGTTTGACGCGATCAACGGCGAAAGAGCCCACGGCACCCTGGTGAAACTCGTGTCCCAGCCCATTTACCGGGATGCCGTGATCAACGGCAAGTTCCTGGCAGGCGCCACCACCATCACCATTCTCGTGCTCTCCATTGTGCTGGTGATTTCAGGCTTCGGACTCACGCTGGTCGGCGTGGTGCCGGGCGTGGAGGAGATCCTTCGCCTCGCGATCTACGTGGTCATCAGCATCTTCTACATCTCCTTCTGGCTGGGGCTTTCCATCCTCTTTTCCATCGCCTTCCGGAGCGTGGCCACGTCCTTCCTCGCCTCGGTGGCGCTGTGGATTTTTCTTTCCTTTTTCGTTTCCATGGGAGCGAGCGTCCTGGCCAACTCCGTCGCACCGGTGGATAAAAGGGCCGGAGACGACCCGGAGACCGTGATCGCCAACGCGCGCATCCGGGAGGGGGTTTCCCTCCTCTCTCCCATGTTTATCTACTCCAATGCCACGGCGACGATCATCGACCCCATGAGGAAGACGACCAAGTCCCTGGTCCTGATGGGTCCTATGGAGCAGATCTCTTCATCCCGTTTTCAGAACCCTTTGTCGCTCGGGCAAAGTCTCATCGTGGTGTATCCCCACCTGGTCGCCCTCATCGCGATCAGCCTGATCTGTTTCGCGGTATCTTACTCCATCTTCATGATGCAGGAGATCAGAACATAGAGGACGGCCTGCTGCCCTCCACAATGACGGCGGGTAAACGCAGGGTGCAAAGGGCACGGAAAAACCGAAAGAATCTTTTGAGGAGATTAAGGTCCATGGCTGCCAAGATTGAGGAACTGGTCGCAGGCAAGGGAGAAAAGGACAGCGTGACTGTGAACGGCTTGAGCGTCCCCGTCGCAGCGCTCAAAAACCTCAAGGACCAGGGCTATGAGCACTTGAGGGTCTACGGGGACAACAAGACCCTCTCCCTGTGGGGGAAGACGGTGAGCGCCTGCTTCACCTTGGAGCAGATGCTGGAGAGGGCGAAGACAAAATAAACCTCAAAAACCTGCCGTCCAGGTCCGCGGTCCCCACCAGGGCATATTCCTCCGCAAACTTGTCCCAGAGGATTCCAAGGGTCTCCTCCAGGAGATCTCTGTCGGCCCCTTGGACCTCCTCGGACAGGCTCATGAAGTCCTTCACGAAGACCTCCTTGAAGCCCGGCATGCCGTAAGGCGGCTTCTGAGAGCCGGAGCGGAGAAGTCTGAAGAGATCCCTGACCTGGTCCAGAGAAAGAGGAGCGAAACCCGGTTGCGCCTTCAGCTGCTTCCTGGCCCAGACATTGAATATCAGGCTGTGGAAGGAGAACAAGGGATCTTTGACCCACTTTTCTTCCAGAGGATACTGCTCCGCCAGCCTTTCCAGGAGCCTGTCCAGAACCCTTAGGCGCCCCATGGCCTTCCGGCATGCGGCGATCTCCTCGAGGGTCTCAAAACTCCTGTAAGGTTCCTGCTTCTGGGATCGATCAAACAGGACCGGCCGCTTCTGAACCACACCGACCAGCGTGGCGCCCCATTCCTCCTCCCAGAAGGCG